>SKDZ01000162.1_pt1 | contig 46830 bp, 55 predicted proteins | sample 4826551 | NCBI WGS metagenome assembly SKDZ01 (sample SAMN11008822, study PRJNA524170) | human gut metagenome | biome: Human fecal sample; material: Feces; isolation source: fecal sample from pouch patient p12, p15 | host: Homo sapiens | place: Israel: Tel-Aviv | collected 2016-02-02 | reverse complement strand
TCTTCTTTGTAACGGTGATAAAAATCAACAGCCACATGGTTTGGATAATGCTCTGTATCGAGCACGGCGTATTTAGCCCCTTCAGGAATCTTACCATTATGTCCCATAGCTGGCGCTTTACCAGGGTTACCATCTTTGTCGATATAAGTCATGTAACGTGGCGCGTTTACAGACCCACCAGTTGTCACATCAGTTGCAACAAGTCCTCGACCATCTTCATTATAAGACCTTCGGCTTGGTTAGCAGCAATGGCTCCGCCCCAAAAAAAGTTTTTTGGAAATGCTTTTGTCATATACCTTTTCCCTCTTTCAATTAAGTACAGTAATAGTATACCGTTATTTGAAAGCGAAATTTTGCATTATTATCTTGGAAAATGATACCATCCCACTACAAATACACTGACAAAATTTCAGACACCACACGATAACCAGCGACATTAAGGTGAAGGCCATCAATTGTACAAGTTAGTGGCAAATGACCACTTTCGTCACATAAGGAATCGTGAATATTGAGGTAGGTTACACCTTCTTTTGACAAATTGGATAGCAAATTATTTAATTGATTGATGCTATCATTATTACGATGATTTGGTGTGCGAACAAATCTTGGTGACTCATTCATTGGAAAGACAGAAAGTAAGATAATCTCAGTTACAGGCAATTTTTGTTGAATAGTAGCCATGATTGTCTCAATTGTTTCACACACTTCTTCTGGATGTCTGATCTTTAAATCATTAACCCCAATGAGCAAAACTACCTTACTTGGACGCAAATCTAAAACCTGCGTATGCAGATGTTCTAAGAGCTGCAAACTGTTAATCCCATGAACACCACGGTTATAAAGCAGAAAATTAGATATCAGCATTTCGTGAATTGGAAAATATTCAGTGATAGAATCTCCAGCAAAGACAATATTTGGCTGTTTTACCAGTTTGTTCAAAGCGTCGTATTTTTCCCACAACTGTACTTGTTGGTCAGCTAAAACTTTGTTGCGAAATTCTGTCACATCAGCTTTGTGATATAGTTCTTGAAAACCAGTCATAGTTTCTCCTTTTGTGACTATTCTATCACGAATCACCCTCGTTCAAAAAATGATTAGCTAAGACTTGTAAGACACCATTTTCTTGATTTGACGGAGCTTGATAGCTGGCTACATTTTTAATTTCCTGTGGAGCATTTGCCATAGCAAAAGAGTATTTCGCCAGTTTTAACATCTCAATATCATTGCCACCATCACCAAAAACCATCAGATTTTCAGGACCATAGCCCCAGTGATTGAGCAAGAAATCAAGGCCAGTTCCTTTATGCACATGCGATGGAATGACATCAATACAACCAAAACCACTAGAGGTTGCCGTTAGTTGATAATCCGCAAATAAAGTGTTAATTTCATCTCTCACTTGGAAGGTCAATTCATCACGAACCAGTAAAGTGACTTTAAAATAATCATCATCAGGAATTGGATGTAGATTATCAACGTATTTTAAAACAGGCAAATAATAGCTAAGCAAATCCTTAATTTTTTTCGGTGTCGACTTTGGCAAGTATGACGATGCCTTTCCTGCCAAGTTAATCACCGTATCAGGATAATGTTTCTCGATATAATTAACCAAAGCTGAGATAGCTTCTACTGTTTCAAATTCTTCCTGCAAAGTTCGACCATTTTCAATGATGTGACCGCCATTTTCAGCCACAAAAGACATTAGATGTTTATGTTTGGGAAATTGTTGGATAATCTGACGATACTGATTACCACTTGCCACCACGAATTTGATGCCTTCTGCCATAAAATGATCAAACAAACGCTCAAATAAAACCTTGTCATAAGTCTTTTTATCTGTTAAAAAGGTTCCGTCCATATCGGTTGCAATTACTTTTACTATCATAACACCCTCCTTGTCCCCCATTATACGCTAGCTTTCTGAAAAAAGCTTTGAGTATATTCAGAAAAAATGATACTATGACACGAAAAAATCTAACCTCCCTTTCATTTCAAGACAAAAAGAACGGGTAACACCCGCTCTTAATTTTTATTAAGCTTCTACGCTTTCTTCTTTGAGAAGTTTCAAATCGTACATTTTAAGGAATGGGAACCAAACAAAGAATGCTGCTAGGGCACAGACAAGAGCTGTGATAACGGCACCGATGTTACCACCAGTTCCGATGTAAGCACCAAGACCGATTGGAGTTGGCCATGGAGTTTGGATGATTGATACTGCGGCAAAGCCAAGTTTGATTGACCAGTATGCGATTGAAGCAGATACGATTGGTGCGATAATGAATGGAAGGGCAAGAATTGGGTTGTAAACAACAGGAAGACCAAAGATCAACGGTTCGTTGATGTTGAAGATTGCAGGAACCATAGCTGCACGACCAAGCATTTTAAGTTGTGATGATTTAGCTGCTACTGCAAGCCATACACAAGCAAGAAGCATTGCACCAGAACCACCCACGATAACGTATGAGTTTGTGAATTCACCTGCAAAGGCAATGTGAGCTCCGTCAACGTTTTCTGCCATGTTTGACAAAAGGATTGGGGTAACAAGACTCATGACGATGTTAGCACCGTGGATACCTACAATCCACAAAACGTGAACAAGAAGGTAAATAACCACAATACCAAGCCAAGAGTTTGCGATGTGACGAACGAAACCAAATGGAATAGCAACAACGTTGTAGATATCAGTACCAAGAGCGATGAATACACCATCGATAACAAGAACAACAAGAGCTACGAAAGCACATGGAATCAAAGCTGAGAATGAGCGAGAAACACCTGATGGTACAGCATCTGGCATTTTAACAACCCAGTTACGTTTGATACATACACGGTAAAGTTGAACAGCAAGGATAGACATTAAGATTGCTGTAAACATACCAGATGTTGACAAACGAGCCAAGCTGTTACCACCAACAGTCCAACCATTGATTGTAGCACCTTTGACGTTCAAGTAGTCAAATGCACCATTTTTAACAAGCAATTCTGGAATTGTCAAGAAGAAGGCAAATACTGAAAGTAGAGCACCGTATACTGGATCAACGTTCAAATCTTCTTCATCAGCAAAGATTTTTGTATACTCATAACCAATAACAATGGCAAAGTATAGAGACAAGATACCCATTGTACAGTTGTAAGCTTGCAAGTAAAGAGGTGCAATTTTATCAACTGAGTTTGCCCAAATTGATGTTAAGGCAGGAATTGGAAAGGCTTGTGGGATAATGCTCAAGACAAGGAACATAGATCCGACGATAGTAAACGGAATACTTGCCATACCAGCGGCAACAATTGCACGAACAGGACGCCAAGCAGATATTTTAGCCATCGGCCCCATCAAGTACTTTTCTAAAAATTCAAACATTTTCTTCTCCTCCTAAAAACTGTTGAATGTTTGTTGTTAACTAATTGATTGATGCCAAATATTTTTGAATGCGATAGTATTGTTTATCTGAATTACGATTGATACGAGCGATTTTTACTAACATCCATGATGAAATCATAATCCCAAGTAAAAGCATCACGATGAGAAAAACTTGAGTTGTACCATTTTCAGATAAGAATGGATAAAAACTATGATATTGCTTAAATACAGTGGCAATAATTAAAATGGTATTTAAAGCAATGATTATTTGGAAATAAAATTGCGTCTTAATCGCAGGTTTTTGTTCCCTTGAATACATTCGCGATTGTTCCCACATACAAATGGCACCAAAGGCAGCCATAAGAACTGGAATGATAACTAGACTGAAGTTACTAGCAGATAAGAACATCAAAATCCAGTAGAGATTGATGAAAAAGAAGAAGGCAACGACGTAACGAATGAGAAAGTATCGTGTGTAATACATGTTTTTAATCCCGTTTTCACGTCTTGTAGCATCTAATTCTCTTTTTTCCTTTTCTGTTAAAGCAGCCATAGCTATCTCCTTTCTTGACTAACTAACCAATTTTTTTGTATAATTCTAACATTTCAAGTCCAACTTCACGAAGAGTCATTGTAGTCATCAAGTGGTCTTGAGCATGAACCATGATGATTTCAACATTAACTTCTTTACCACCTGCATACTCTTGGAGCAAGTGTGTTTGTGATTGGTGGGCTTTTAATAATTCGTCATTTGATTCTTTTAACTTTTCTTCTGCTAAGGCATAGTTTCCTTCGCGCATCGCATCGAATGCTTCGTGGACGATTGAACGTGCGTTACCAGAATTTAAGATAATCTCAAATGCTGCAACTTGCAATTCTTCTGAATTCATATAACTCCTACTTCCTTTTTAAATCGTTAAAAATATTTTTTTAAATTCATCAAATGATTGGCAAGCTAACATTTGTTCTTGAAGTTTTGGATTATCAACCAAATCAACAATGGCAGATGTCAACTCTGGTAGTCCATCATTATCATGAATTGACATTGACATTAAAAAGATAATTTTGATTGATAGATATTGTTCATCCCATTTCACACCATTTTTGACAATTGCTACCGCAAAATGATGTTTGCTACCGACGGCTTTCAAAGGATGAGGTACGGCAATGTTTTTCCCGAATACAATGGAACTCATAGATTCCCGCTGTTTCATCATATTAAGAAGTCGTTCCTCAAATTGCTCATTTTCATTTTGTGAAATGCTCTGAGCTAGTTTTTGCAATACCTCTTCTTTTGAAGCGTCCGATAGTAGAAAGAAATAGTCTTCTGAGAAGTAATCATCAAACACATCGCTTACACTGAGTTCTGATTGACGATTTTCTACATTTGCTAAAGACCTATTCAAATTAGAGATTCCCTGTTTAATATCCTTTAACTCTTCATCATTTAAGAAAACTGAAACCGTAAAGACTGGAATATTGAAAATCAAGTTTGATAAGGCAATAGAAGAAACGATAAAATCAATTCCTTTTAACTTTTCATCGTTGATTTCATAATAACCAATCACATCCGTAATCGAAACCAAGTTCCCGAGCTCGTTTTCAATTCGGCTCTTAAGCATTTGAGCACTGCCGTATCCCGTAGCACAGATGACAAGAACATTGTATTTACGTTGTTCTTTGTATCTTTCTTTGGCAGCCATAAAATGCAGAGCAATGTAGGCGATTTCATTTGGTGATAAAGTGTAAGCACTGAAAGTTGGCATATTAGCTACAACACGTTCAGCTAGTTGATACATGTCGCGATAATTGGCTTTAATTTCCGCCGTCAAAGGGTTTTCCATAACAACCCTACTTTGCAAGCGAATGAACATAGTTGATAGATGAGCAAGTAAGCCCTCAATCAATTGGAAGTCATTCTTAACAGTTGGATTAATTTGGTCAATACTGTCAATCAATTCCTGACGTATCTGCTCTTGCAAAACTTCTGAAATGTGACAAGCACTCCCGTGACCTTTTGAAACCAAGTGGAGAGTAATATAATCAACTTCATCTGCTGGAAAATCAATGTGCGTAGATACTGAAACACGTTTTAAAATATTTTCAGCAATTTGACGTTCTGCCAAACCTCTCAGTACCAGTTCATCTTCTGACACCTTGCTAATGCGAAAACCTTCGGTAATGCGACGAATCGCTAAAGCAATGTGGATGACTAGATTTTGAATCACAAAGTCTGATAATTTAAGACCACCTTCCCGACATTCATCCAGAACAATGATGGTTAACTCTTCAAAAGAAATCTTTTGATTAAGCAGCTCATTGTCAACATATGAATGCATGGTATTAATAAAACCAGAATCAATAAAGTAATCCATGATGAAACGACGTTTATCACGTTCTTGTCCTAAGACGTAAACCCCTTTATTGGCTTTGCTTTCAATTTTCAAATGATAAGGTTTAAATTTTTGTCTTATCTTTTTAAAATCACTAGATAATGTTGATCGACTAACAAACAACTCATCAGCTAAATCATCAAAATAAATTTCATTTTGTTCAAACAAAAGTTTATTTAGCAGATAATTGTAACGATCACTGATATCAGTAATGTTTTGATAGTTATTATGATGGTCATTGATATGATTTTCCTCTAAAAAATCAGCATAAGCATCATCATCTACGATGTCTAACTTGTAGCCGTAACCTTGTTTGGAAATCAAATCAATGCCTGAGTAAAAATCTAATTTTTCAATAAGTGTTTTATAGTAAGTTCTAATTGTTCTATCCGAACATCCTAATTGCGCTGCTAGTTCTTTACTAGTAACGAATTTATCCTTATCTTTAATAAGATATTGAATAATCTGCTTTTCTTTTTTATTTAACACAGAAGAGGACACCTCCAAGTACCATTAGAACTATTATATCACAACGGGCATTAGATGTTTTCTTTTACCAAAGCTGCCATTTTTTCAATACCCATTGGGATTGGAATGTAAGCTTGTGGTGGAATTTGAACGATTGGTTTGTTTGTTTTAGCAGCTGCATCTGCCAATTGTTTAAAGTTCATTTTAGTTTGTGGGCTGACAAGGTACAAATCGTATTTATCAGCTTCGATACGTTTTTGTCCTTCTGGAACCCCAACAGCATCCATTTCAATATCTTCACCTTTTTCTTGAAGATATGTCATTGTTTTTTTAGCAATCATTGATGATGACATACCGCCTGCACAGATAATTAAAGCTTGTTTAGCCATAACGTTTAATCTCCTTTGTTTTTTGTTTACACTGATATTATATGAAAACGCCATCATTATGTAAACGCATTCTTTTTCCTATGTGATGAGGAAAAAAATAAGACCACTACGGAAAATTTCCGTTTAGATACAACTTTTTCCGTAATCAAACTACAATCACTACGGAAATTTGCTGTAAATCTTCAGTTTTTTTAGAAAAAAAAGAGCCAGACTAGGAAAAACTAGTCTGACTATCTTAAAAGAATTCAGGAATAAATAATTTTGTATAATTCACAGAAACTTGATTTTCTTGCAAGCCTAACTCATCAATAATTAGCTTTTTCAATTTTTCATCGTTCATTATAGAATAAACGCGATAGCTTTTTGAATCTTTGTGAAGCACTTGAATCGTATCAGCAATCTTTTGATTAGCTAAAATATCAGGAAGCTCATTAGGATTTGAAGAGGTGATGATATATGGACCACTCATTCGTTGACCTTGACTATCATAAACTTTTCGATATTTGCTAGGCAAAAAGTAAACAAGAACAATCAGAACTAAAAATACGATAATAATAACCCATTTAATGCTCTTATTCGTCATCTCCTAAACTACATCATACCAAGGGCACCTGATAGTTGGGCTGGGCGGATATAAACTTCTTCGTCTGACAAGTGATAATCTGCCATCAAAACCTTTTTCAATTCCACATCGTTGAGATGTGATTGAACGCTACAAGTATCATCTGATGAGCCGACAACTCTAACTTTTCCTTTAAGGTTGGCAATGCTTGCTAAATCAGGTAGTTTTGCACCATCTTTCATGACGACCACATAATCACAACCAAATGTTTTTGCTACCCAAAGTTGATTTCTAACGCTGTATACACCAGCTACAATAAGTGCAATAAGCAAAACAATCAATAAAACTTTCAACGTCATTAATCTCCTTTAACCTGTTTTTTTGAAGTATTTTTTTAAACTTCAAAAAAACAATTATTTTAAAGAAAAAATGTCATAAATATCAACATAAAATTGTTAGTTGTATTTTTTCTAAATAGTTTTAGCCATCCCTTAAAAATAAACCTTCACAACTGGCATACGATTTACTGAGTAATCTCGACAGACACCTGAGTTGAATCCAGTTGATAATCCTTCATCAAAGTTGTTTTCAGTTCGGTATCATTAATCTGTGATTGTACCTTGCAAGTGTCGTCTGTTGCTGAAATAATCTTAATCTTTCCTCCAAGATTATCATTTTTTATCAAATCTGGTAACTTCAGTCCATGATGCATGGTAATGGTGTAATGGTAACCAAAGCGTTTGGTCACGCCCATTTTGATTTGAACAACACGAACAATCGCGAAGATTAACAAAATTCCAAAAACAATTGCTAAAATCGTCACCGTAATAACCCTCACCTCCTTGTTCCTAGCGGAACACTCAAATTATACGATTACTATAATCCTTTTTGAAAGCCCTGTCAATTATTTTCTGTAAGGTTTCTTTTCAGGAATTAAATAGGAAGAATCTACTGAAAAACTTTTACAAAAAAGTCTCCAAAACATTGATACAACAAAATTTCAAAGACTTTTAAAAATTATTTATAAATTATTTTACAAATAAGGATAATTCCTGCTAAGGCAACTGAGATGGTATTGGCAACAATTAAAGCTGGATCTGAAACAGAAATTCCATGTGCCAACCACAATGCCATCCCAGTGACTGACATGGTATACATGCCAAGTGAAATGGATTCAACGTCTTTGGTTTTTAAAACCTTGATCATTTGTGGCAAAAAACCAAATGTTGTCAAACAAGCCGCAATATACCCAATCATAAAGACCTACTCTCTTCTTATAATCATGTAAAAACCTTCGTAGGGTAAGAGATTACACCCCCACAAAGGTTTCAAAATAATAACTTAATGGATAACTTTAGACTTCTTCACCGTTAGAAGCAATGACTTTCTTATACCAATCAAATGACAATTTTGGTGTACGTTTGTAAGTGCCGTTACCTTCGTCATCTTTATCAACATAGATGAAACCATAACGTTTGCGCATTTCACCTGTACTTGCTGAGACAAGATCGATACAACCCCATGGAGTGTATCCCATCAAATCAACACCGTCTTCGTCGACAGCTTTAATCATTTCTTTGATGTGAGCACCAAGGTAATCAATACGATAATCATCGTGAACCATGCCATCTTCTTCTACTTGGTCAATAGCACCAAAACCATTTTCCACGATGAAAAGTGGCAAGTGGTACATATCAGTAAACCAATTCAGGCTATAACGAAGACCTTCTGGGTCAATTTGCCAACCCCATTCAGACGCTTTGACGTATTTATTTTTAATCAAATCTTCTGTTTCAAGGTAGTCAAAGTATGGGTTGTTTTCGCGGTGAGAATCGATTGCAAATGACATGTAGTATGAGAATCCGATGTAATCAACAGTTCCCTCTTTCAAATCTGCCAAGTCTTCTTCAGTCACATCAACATTGATTCCTTTACGTTCCCAGTATTTAAGAATATGATTTGGGTAGAAACCATGAACGTGTACATCAGTGAAGTAATAACGTTTTTCCATGGCTTTTTGTGCCATTAGAATATCTTTTGGATTACATGTTGCAGGGTAAATTGGACACATGGCAATCATACAACCAATTTGAAAATCAGGGTTGATTTCACGACCAATTTTAACCGCACGCGCAGATGCTACCAATTCATAATGAGCAGCTTGATACATAATTGCTTCGCGGTCATCGCCTTCTTTGTAGACAATACCAGAGTTTGTAAATGGTGCAAAATCTTCTTGATAGTTTGCTTGGTTATTGATTTCATTGAAAGTCATCCAATATTTAACTTTATCTTTGTAGCGACGGAAGCATGTTTCTGCAAAACGAACAAAGAAATCAACCAATTTACGGTTAGTGAAACCACCATATTCTTTAACCAAGTGATATGGCAATTCAAAGTGAGACAAAGTAACAACAGGTTCGATACCGTGTTTTAAGCATTCATCAAATAAATCATCATAGAATTGCAAACCTGCTTCATTTGGTTCTAATTCATCACCATTTGGGAAAATACGTGTCCATGCAATTGATGTACGGAAGCATTTGAAGCCCATTTCAGCAAACAAAGCAATATCTTCTTTATAGTGGTGATAGAAATCAATCGCTTCGTGGTTTGGATAATATTTACCTTCAACCACACCGTCAGTGATTTCACGAGGAACACCATGACGACCAGCTGTCATCACGTCAGCAACACTGAGTCCTTTTCCTCCTTCTTTCCATCCACCTTCAAGTTGGTGAGCAGCAACTGCACCACCCCACAAAAAATTATCTGGTAACTTAGCCATTACATATCCTCCTTGTTTAATACACTGTCATTATAGCAAGCGGTTACAAAAATAAAAATAGAAAAAATTTCCTAAGTCATTAGGAAATTCCTTCTATCTAGTTAGTTTTTCATTTTTTGAGAATGAGGACTAAGTCCCACAAAAAGAGCAACAAAGCTAAGACAAAAAGGCCATTTGATAGGATTTCTAAGTTTTGATTAAAACTCAAAATCACAGCACTTATCAATACGGCAAAAAAGAGCAAACTCAAAACAAAGCGGTTACCCACACGATTAAAAAACTTAATACGGTTGGTGTAATCGTATAAATCATGGTTAACTAAAATACGTCCATTTAAGACTTGTTCCAAGAGTTGATTGAGACGACGCGGGATATTCTTACCATTTTTTAGTTGATAAAATAGCTCGATAAGCAAGGTTTCTTTGTTCAAAGCTTGCTTAAGCATGTCAGGTCCCATATTTTCTAGGAAATAATTCTTAGCAAGGGTCATGAGGTCAACTTCTGGAGCTAATTCACGGAAAATGCCTTCAATTTGCAGAGCAGCTTTTTCTAAAATGGTAATCTGTGGTGACGCTTTGAGTCCGTTTTTGACAAAGACATTTAACAAATCTTCAATCAAATCTGTGATAGACAAGACACCAATATCTAGGCTAGAATATTTGGCCAGCATGCGTTCCACATCTTGGGCAAGCGTTGACTTGTTCATGGACGTGTCAAAGCTTGTGATAGACAAAATACCTTTCATCATACCTTCGATGTCTTGTGCTGTAAAGCTATAAAGAATATCATTTAAGGCCACGCGCATGCCATTATCAAGTTTTCCCATAATCCCAAAATCAATAAAATAAATCTTATCGTCTGAGATAAAAAGATTACCTGGGTGAGGGTCTCCATGGAAAAATCCATCTTTAAAGACTTGCTTAATGAAGCTAAGCATGAGTTTTCGACCGATATCTTCAAGGTCATAACCCGCCTTGATTAACTCATCATAGTGATTGATTGGCATCCCTGAGACGTAATCTTCAACAATCAATCGTGGCGTCGTAAACTCACCATACACCTCTGGACTGGCAATACATTTACTTGATTGGTTCAATTCAGCAAAGGTAATCATTGCTTGTGCTTCATTGCGAAAATCAATTTCACGTGTCAAGCTTTCTTTGATTTGCTGCAAAACCTCTGGTAAGTCTACCATTGGAAGGAATGCTTTTGGGATACGTCTTGAAAGGCGAATCAAAAGTGTCAAGTCTTCTTCGATAATTTCTGGCAGATTTGGGCGTTGAATTTTGATAATAACATCTTTCCCATTTAGCAAACGAGCTCGATGCGTCTGAGCAACTGAGCCACTAGCAAGTGGCTCAGGTCTGATTTCAGAAAAATACGCAGAAACAGGACCAGTAAGCTCAGCCTCAATGGCTTCCATGACCAATTCCGTTGGAAGTGGAAGTACATTGCTCTGTAACTTGCTCAATTCTCTAACATAAGCTTCTGGGAAAATATCACTTCTTGTCGAAAGGATCTGACCAATTTTAACAAAACTTGGTCCTAATTTTTCAAACGCTAAGCGAAGCTCACGAGGCGTTGATTTATCTTCTGCTGCTTTTCCTTTTTCGATTAAAGAGGTTAACCCTACTGAACTAAAGGCACCCATGATTTCTCTTAAGCGTCTACCTGACATAACCCACCAATAATTTCTAATTTAAGATATTTGACTTCTTCAAAAGAGCGTCAATTTTGTCTTCAAGACGAGAAACATCTTCTTTGGTAGCATATTGAACAGGTTTTGTTTTAGCATTTAATTGATCTAAAAAAGCTTGTGCTTCGTCTTCACTTCGACGTTTTAGTTCAGACTGCAATTCTTTTCCTTCGCCAACAGTGAGGCGTCCTTTTTTGACTAACTCTTTTACAAAAGCGTCAGCTTTTTCCAAAGTCATAGACGTCAAACCAATACCGGCTAAGAGAACTTTTTTCAATTCTTCCATGATTAATTCCTCCTTGAATGACTAAATTTACATTATGTTTACCCTTTCATTCTACTACTTTTGAGATAAAATATCTAAAAGAAAAAGTTTTTTCACGAAAGTTTCTCAACTCAAATAAGCTCCGCGATTAACAAAGAAGATTAATTTGCCATGCGGAGCTTTTCTGAATTTATAAACAATTGTGTCTCATAGACTCTAAAACCACTTGCTAGCACAACCAAAAAAAGAGCTCTTGCTAAGTGATTTTATATCCCTATTATAATCAGCTAGCAGAAATGATTCTAACACTATCCTTCTTATTTATAATACTTTTATCTGATATAGTCTTGAAAATCTTTATGAAAACCTTTTCTAGAATACGCTTCCAATTTTCGGGTTATTCTGCTATAATAAAAGAGTATTTAATACTATGTTATGATTAGAAGGGATATTATATGAAACAAGCAGATCCAGCTCACGAAATTAAAATAGATGAAAGCAAGCACCTTCTACCTTATGATTATTACAGTACAGTGGTTGAAAACGGACGTCCTGACGTTCTTTTCCACTGGCATCCAGAAGTTGAAATCAATTATATTTATGAAGGTTCAGCTCGCTTTCACATCGATTACGATTATTTTAACAGTCAAGCAGGTGATATTATCCTCATACGACCAAATGGGATGTACTCTATTCACCCGTTAGAAAACCAGAAACATGTCACTGATACTTTTCGCTTTCACTTAGACATGATTGGTTATTCTATTGTGGACCAAGTTAGTCTTCGTTACTTGCAACCTTTGCAGACTAGTCTTTATAAATTTGTTCCGCGCATTCAACCAGGAATGGAAGGCTATGAGGAAATCAAAGAATGTCTCTTCACCATTTTTGAGCTTTCAAAAAACGAAGGACGTCATTTTGAACTGCTACTCAAATCAAAACTTAATGAATTTCTATATTTACTCTTTTACTATCGTTACGTTCTTCGCAAGCACACTGATGATACTTATCGTAAAAATGAACAGATTCGTGAATTGATTGACTTTATCAATAACAATTATCAAAAGAATCTCTCTATTGATTACCTTTCTCAATTCATGGGATATAGTAAAACACACTTTATGGCGGTCTTTAAACAACATACGGGAAGCTCTTGTACTGAGTTCATCATTCAAGTTCGCCTGAACAAAGCTTGCGATATGTTGATTAACACCTCAAATCCAGTTCTTGAAATTGCTACGGCTGTTGGTTTTAATAACTTGTCAAATTTCAACCGACAATTTAAACGTTACTACGAACTAACACCAAGTCAATACCGCAAACAATTCAGTAAACGAAAAGAAAGTCGTGTCTTAATCAACCCTGCAAGAAAATCTCATTAAAAGCTGACTCATCTCAGCTTTTTTCTTATGTCTAAGCACATTAAAAAGGACGCTTTAAGCGTCCTTTTTTTATTAAGCTAGTATTGTAAGAAGATAGTCACCAATATTAACACGTACATCTTGTGCTGTGAGAATATCTTCAAATTCTGTCGAATTAGTAACAATCACTGGTGAGATAACTGGAAGGTTAGCCTCACCAATTGTTGCCAAATCAAACTCAAGTAATTTTTGACCAGCGTCAACTTTATCACTAACTTGAACAATTGTATTGAAGCCTTTACCAGCAAGTGACACTGTATCCATACCAACGTGAATCAAGATTTCAGCACCATTTCAGTACGCATACCGATAGCATATCCAGTTGGAAGACAAGAGTAATTTCACCAGCTACTGGAGCAACTACAGTACCGTCAATAGGATCAATAGCAATCCCTTTCCCCATAGCAGCAGACGCAAATACTTCGTCTGGAACATTTTCAAGTTTAACAACTTGACCAATCATTGGGCTTGCAATAATTTCTTGTTTTAATTCTTTAAGTTCAGCAACTGGTTCTGCCGCTTTGTCACCACTTACAGATTTAACATCAGGTCCACCGTAAAGATAAGGAATTTTAGTCAATTGTGTCAATACAAATTCAAGAACAAATGACATCAAAATGGCAATAAGGAAATACCAAACATTGTCTACATCTGTGTTTGCTCCTGCAGGAACATGTTTTGGAGTGAAGTATGATGGGATAGCAAAGTGTCCCATACCACCCATTGTGTAAGCAGTTGTGTTAGAGAAACCTAAGAATGCTCCTTGAATAGCTCCAGCCACACATGTCATGATAAATGGTGTGCACATTGGAAGTGTAATACCATAAATAACTGGTTCAGTAACCCAAAAGAGAGCTGAGATAAAAGCTAGAATAGTCAATTGTTTAACTTTATCTTCTTTTGTGCGAAGGAAAATGTTGAGAAGGGCATCTGCTTCAGCAAAACAGATAGCTGTTGATGCGACAAGTAATGTACTCCAACCTTTTGTAGAGAAGTCCAAAATTGCAATTGGAACAAGACCCCAATGAAGACCAAGCATAACAAGGACTTGCCACAAAGCACCAAGTAAAATACTAAAGACAATTGGACTAAAGCGATAAATATTAGTGAAGATAACACCGATAGGGTTAGATGCCCAGTTCATAACAGGACCAATTGCCAAATAAGCAAGTGGAACAGTGATTAAGATAACAAAGAATGGTACAACGAAGACTTTAACCACATCAGGAATGATTTTCTTGAAGAATTTTTCAATTTTTGAACCAACTCAAACTGTTAAGATAATTGGAAGAACTGTTTGAAGGTAACTTGATGATGGGAAGATAACTGGAAGTCCTAAGAAATCAACATTTCCATTTGCGAAACTTGCTGCAATATTTGGATAAATCAAAGCAAAGCTTAGTGCTAAAGCATTGAATTGTTCCATTTTGAAACGTTTTGCTGCTGTTAATGCCAAGATAACCGGCAAGAATTGGAAGAAGCTAACACCAGCGGCATTTAAAATAACATAAAGACCACTTGTTTCCTTCACTCCTACTGCTGCTAAAATGGCTACCAAACCTTTAATCATACCAGCAGCAGAAAGAGCTCCTAGCATTGGTTGGAAAAGTCCAGAAACCTAAGCAATGAATTAGTCGAAGAGATTTCCTTGAGGAACATCTCCTTCGTTAACATCAATACCACCTTCACCTTGGATAACGGCAACTTTTAAAACAGTGTCATAGACATCTGGAACATGGTTTCCAATAACCACTTGGTATTGTCCACCTGCTTTGACTACTGTCACAATACCATCTCGTTGTTTGAGATAATCGTCATCTGCTTTACTTTCATCCTTCAAGGTGAAACGTAAGCGAGTCACACAGTGAACTAATTTGAGGATATTGTCTTTTCCACCAACGTGAGCAACAATATCTTGTGCCAATTCAGTATAATCTCTAGCCATAAGTTGGCTCCTTTCTTAATGTTCTTTCCTAACAACAGAAAAAATCTAAATAAATACTAAACAATTTTCTACGCCAATATCTGCGCTAACGCCAAAACTATCTTGTATTTATTTAGGTTTTACCTACTTATCAGTAACAATCCTTTTAACAATTCTTGGTATAGCGTGCGCATACATTTTTTTGAAAGCGCTTTTATGATATTTTTTACAATTTTTGACATTTTCATTTATCTCTGAAAGCTGACCACCTTTCAAAACTTGAAATTATAACACCTTTCACAAGTTTTCAAAAAAATTTCACACAAGATTTTTATTAAAAAAATCCTCCCGACCTTAGTCGAGAAGATTCTTAATGATTAATTACTACTTGTTTCCAGTCGTTGAATGTGAATGGTGATATAGACTTGTTCATCTCGACTCATTGGAAAATTGTGTGAGCTTTCGATATAATTCTTGATTTTTTCAGAGCAAGAAAAAGCTTTTGGGTAATTCAGCTTCACTTGTTCATACAAAAAACAGTCATTTTTACCTTACACCACTCCATTGACGACACGTTGCGCAAAATACTGAATATGAGTCACAAAACGATTATAGCTGACAGAATCTTCATCAGAAAACGTTTCTGTAAGACAAACGAACAATCCCTAAAATATCTGTCACAATCTTTGAAATTTGATAGCTTTGCTTAACCAGACCAGAGTCTTTCTGAGCATTAATAAAATGCAGTGCAATTGGTGAAACTTCATCATCAGGCAGAATAACACCTAGCTTTTCAAAGACAATCTTAAGGGAATCACGACCAAGCTGATACTTCTTTGAAAAAAATTTACGAATCTCCCAAGACAAAGGATTTTGCACAATGATGTTCTCACGACTTCGCTGAAGTGTGTAATGCAAATGATCTGCAAGAGTAATGTAAAATGCTGTGTCAAAATTAGTTTCTATTACTTCTTGACTATGTTTGATAATATCAAGAACAACCTCTATCTCTACTGGTGACAAGTCGATATAAACACGCATCAACTCATGTGTAGTAGAGCTATCTTGCATAACGAATGTTTTTTCAACTAAAGAAGTATCAATCTCGTCACCTGACTTCTTTTGAAAACCAAGTCCTCTCCCCATGACGATGATCTCTTCTCCCTCCCCCCTTAGCCAAAACAAGATTGTTATTATAGACTTTATCTATCCTCATTATCTACTACTCCCTCAAAAAAATTCAGAAAGAAAAGGCAAAACTAGCGTACTCAAAAGGCACTGTGTTTTTACGCACAAATGCTTCCTATGCACACTAGGTTTTGCCTGCTTAACCAGTAACAATCCTCTTACTGTATCAATTTTACCAAAAATCCCCTTAAAATGAAAAGGGATACAAAAATATTTTATTAACATATTTACATCAATAATTTGCGAATTTTTCCAATTTCTGGTTCATTAACCACCAAGAAAATTGTATCACCAGCATTTAAAACAGTGCTTCCGCAAACCACTTCTGATTTCTTGCGATGAATCTGAGTTGTAATCAAAACGTTTTTAGGAAGAGTCAAATCACGAACACGTTTGCCAGCGATTTTATCTGACACGGTTAACTCAATAAGCGTTGGTTCAATAACTTCGCGGTCTTTTGTAATGGATAAATTTGCCAACATCGCCTCATAGATTGGCTCACCTTTTAGAAGATCCATTACAATGTAAGCTACCAAAGTAACGACTGCAATAGTCATCAGTTGTCGGAAATCTCCTACCATTTCTGTTACCAAAATAATGGCAGTCAGCGGAGCTTTTGAAATAGCCCCAAAATAACCAGCCATACCAAGAACGAGAAAATTAACAAGGACAGATGTACTGATAAAGCCAATTTGGTGCATGCCTAGACCAAAACCAAAACCTAATAACGACCCCAAAGTCAAAATCGGAAGGAAAATCCCACCCGGTAAACCACTGGCATAACTAAACGTACTCCAAACAAAGCGGATAAGAAAGTACAAGCAAACCACTGCAAAAGTCAAATGACTAGTTGACAATGATGTAATCAAGCCATTTCCGCCACCTAATAATTGAGGGTAGAAATAACCAATTGGCAGAATCAAGATAGCCACAAAAATACCATAAAAATAATTGGGAACGTGACAAATTTTGCCTAAGAAGTCATAAAATAGATTCGCATTCAAGGTTACTTTTTCGTAAAGATAACCCATTATGCCTAAAAATGCTCCTAAAGGCAAAAGCATCCAATAATGATGTAAAGGCAAAATAACAAGATCACTTGGCATGGCAAGCACAGGAGTCAAACCAAAGATATTTAACGAAATAAAATTGGCAACCAAGCTCGCAACCAGCGCTGAAATCCAAACCAAACGCGAAAAATGATGATAAATTTCTTCAACAACAAAAAGAAGACCTGCAATTGGAGCATTAAAGGCAGCTGACAAACCTGCTGCTGCACCACTAGCAATCAAGACACGTTGTTCCATGCGCTGTGCTTTCAATGATTTCGCTACACCTTTTCCGGCCATTGCCCCAAGTTGAATACTTGGGCCTTCACGCCCTAGCATGAATCCCATTGAAATGGCTAGGACACCGCCAATGAATTTTTTCCAAAGAACAGACCACCAATCAGGATGAAGTAAGCCTTTCAACTCTCCTTCGACGTGAGGAATCCCAGAGCCTTTAATATCTGGATCAGATTTAACCAAAAATCCAATAGCAATGACAACAATCACACTCACTAGTAAAATCAAACCTAGTAAAGCTGGATTTTCATGCGAGAGTTGATAACACTTGACCACTTGCGCGAAAATCTTAGCAATCAAGAGTCGAAAAAGACTGACCATGCTTCCGGAAACACATCCTACAATAACACCACGCCACACAAAGCTAAGGATTGAGGATAACGAAAATTCGTACTCTCTACGATAACTTTCCATTTAAAACTCCGATCTAATCAAATTGAAAATATCATATTAGTTTCAACTATTTTTCAAAAAATAACCCACTACTATTCTATCAAATCTTAAAGCTAATTTCGAGCATATTTAAAAAGAGTTCGGAAATTCTTCCAAACTCTTTTGATATCATTTGTGATACATTTTAAATTGTAAGTATAAATCGTTATAAATACCAAGCCATTTTTGGCCAAGGTTATCATAAACTTCCAAATGGTTAAAGGTTTCTTCAGATGGATAGAAAGCTTTATTTTCTTTAATGTCATTTGGCAAAAGTTTCTTGGCTTCTGTATTTGGTGTGGCATAACCGATGTATTCTGCATTTTGCGCAGCGTTTTCAGGCTGCAACATGAAGTTGATAAAAGCGTAAGCTTCTTTAATGTGCTTAGCTGTTTTTGGAATCACTAAGTTGTCAAACCAAAGGTTAGACCCTTCGCTAGGCACCACGTAGTGAAGGTGTTCATTTGAATTAAGCATCTCACTAGCTTCACCTGAGAATGTGACTCCAATCGCAGCATCATCATTAATCATGTAACCTTTCATCTCGTCACCGACAATGGCTTTGATATTTGGTGTTAGGTCATCAAGTTTCTTTGAAGCGGCATTTAGCTCAGTCATCGATTTGCTATTTAGGCTGTAGCCAAGAGTTCCAAGACCGATTCCCATTGCTTCACGAGCACCATCAACCAGCATGATGTCATTCTTGTATTCTTGTTTCCATAAGTCTGACCAATGTTCTGGCGCTTTATCAACCATAGTATCATTATATACGATACCAAGTGTTCCCCAGAAATATGGGACTGAATAATCATTATGCTTGTCAAAACTCATGCCCATGAATTTTGAACCGATGTTATCTAAGCCTTTGATTTGAGATTTATCTAATTTGATGAGCAAATGTTCTTTTCTCATCTTATCAATCATGTAATCTGACGGCACGGTGATGTCGTAAGTTGTTCCACCTTGCTTAATCTTGGTATACATAGACTCATTAGAATCAAAGGTTTCGTACTGAACCTCGATACCTGTTTCTTTAGTGAATTTTGTAATTAATTCTGGGTCAATATAATCACCCCAGTTGTAAATGACTAATTTATCAGATTGACTTGATGAACTTGATATTTTTTGCATATAAACTGAAACACCAAATAGAATCAAGGTTACCGCAACAAGCCCTAGGAAAAATGTGTATAATTTACGCATTTTTTTCTCCCTTCTTATCTTGTGAAATAAAGTAATAACCAATTACCAGCAAGATACTGAAGATGAAGACAATGGTTGAAAGAGCGTTAATCTCAAGTGAGATTCCACGTCTTGCACGTGAGTAAATTTCAACAGAAAGAGTTGAGAAACCATTTCCTGTAACAAAGAAAGTTACCGCAAAGTCATCAAGGGAATAAGTGAACGCCATAAAGAAGCCTGAAATGATGCCAGGTGTTAAATATGGCAGCATGACTTCTTTTAACATTTGCCATGGCGTTGCACCCAAATCATAAGCTGCATTAATCATATCATCATTCATTTCCTTAAGTCGTGGCAAGACCATAAGCACCACAATTGGAATTGAAAAGGCAATATGACTAAGCAAAACTGTCATAAATCCAAGATTAAAATGGAAAATATCTGCCAAGCGCGTAAAAAGAATCAAAAAGCTTGCACCAATCATAACATCAGGTGCCACCATCAAAATATTATTCATCGATAAAATAGATTGTTGGTGCTTACGACGAGCTTGATAGATGAAAATAGCTCCAAAAGTCCCAATCACTGTCGCCAAAATTGAACTTAAAAAGGCTAAGAAGAATGTCTGAATCAGAATAAGCATCAAGCGACTATCCGCAAACATTTCTGAATAGTGTTCTAGGGTAAATCCAGTGAAGCCATTCATATCACCGCCTTGATTAAATGAATAGAAAATCAGATAAGCGATTGGAATATAGAGAATAACAAAGACTAAAGCTAGATATAAATTCGCAAATTTTTTCATTTTCGTCTCTCCTTAGTCATCCACATAATCACAAGCATTGCCATGATTAAAATCACACCGATGGTTGAACCCATTCCCCAGTTTTGTGTTGTCAAGAAGTGCTGCTCAATTGCTGTCCCCAGTGTAATTACACGGTTACCACCAATCAAACGAGTCAACATAAACAAGCTAAGGCTTGGGATAAAGACTGATTGTACCCCACTTCTCACACCATTTAGTGATAAAGGAAAGACAACCTTTGTAAAGGTTTGGAAGCTATTTCCGCCTAAATCGTGACTCGCATTGATGAGATTGGTATCAATATCATCAAGAGCATTGAAAATTGGTAAAATCATAAATGGAATTTCAATGTAAGAAGCAACAAAAATAAATGAAAAATCTGTAAATAAAATTTGTTTTGGACCAATACCGACAAATGATAAGAAGGCGTTAACGCCACCGTGTTGACCAAAAATCCCCATAAAAGCGTAAGCTTTTAATAACAGATTGATCCAAGTTGGTAAAACCACAAGCATCAACCACAACTGCTTGTGCTTAAGCTGTGTCAAAAAATAAGCTGTCGGGTAAGAAATCAACAAAGTAACTAGGGTAATGATGGCAGCATACAAAACTGAGTTAAAACTCATTCGAAGATAAGTCCAAGAACTAAAGAACGTCTTGTAATTATCCAAGGTAAAATTCCCTTGGATATCAAAGAAAGACTGCCATAAAATCAAAATGACGGGAGCAATGACAAATAGTAACAACCATAAAATATATGGAATCGAGAAGAAATTATTTTTCTTCATTGCGCTCCTCCTCGATGGCATGAATTAAACCTTCTTCATGCTCTTCCATTTCAACGTATTCTTCAATACGCGCATCGAATTCTTCTTCTGTTTCATTCAAGCGCATGATATGAATATCTTCAGGTGTAAAATCAAGTCCAATGACTTCCCCTTCGATGGCTTTACGTGTTGAGTGAATCAACCATTCGTTGCCAAGCTCATCATGAGCAATGATTTCATAGTGTACCCCACGGAAAAGTTGGGTATCAACTTTCACACGTAATTTACCTTCTTCAGGCATTGTGATTTGTAGATCTTCTGGACGAATAACCACTTCAACCGCTTCATTTGGACGCATACCACCATCAACCGCTTCAAAACGTTTGCCATTAAACTCAACCAAATAGTCTTCAATCATCTTACCAGGAATGATATTAGACTCACCGATGAAGGTTGCCACAAAATTGTTAATTGGCTCGTCATAAATATCTACTGGTGTACCTGATTGGACGATTTCACCATCATTCATAACGAAAATCCAGTCTGACATTGCCAAAGCTTCTTCTTGGTCGTGAGTGACGAAAACAAAAGTAATACCAAGACGTTGTTGCAATTCACGAAGTTCGTATTGCATCTCTGTACGCAACTTCAAATCCAAGGCTGATAAAGGTTCATCAAGCAAAACCACGCGAGGTTCATTGATGATAGCACGCGCAATCGCGACACGCTGACGCTGACCACCAGATAACTTTTGAATCTGGCGCTTCTCAAAACCAGCCAAACGTACCATTTTAAGAGCTTCTTCCACTCGTCGTTCAATTTCTTTTTTGTCGACTTTTTTTAATTTTAGAGGAAAAGCGACATTTTCAAAGACATTCATGTGGGGGAAAAGGGCATAATTTTGAAAAACGGTATGAACATCACGTTTATTGATTGGAATATCATTGATACGCTCTCCATCAAGGAAAACATCACCTGTAGTTGGTTGTAACAGACCAGCAATGATATTTAAAATGGTTGATTTTCCGGAACCTGAAGCACCAAGAAGGGTATAAAATTTTCCTTCTTCTAACTCAAAGTTAATATCCTTTAAAACAACTGTACCGTTATCTTCAAATACTTTTGATACGTTTTTAAATGCAATAATTGGATTAGTCAATTCTCATAAAACCTCCATGGAGCTTCTTTAATCTTTTTTCTCGCCGATAATGCGAACTTCCCGCTCTAAACGAACGCCTGAATTTTTCTCAACTGTGTCAATAACGTAAGCAATCAGATCTTCATAATCTTGAGCTGTACTATCAGCGACATTTACCATAAAGCCTGCGTGTTTTTTACTAACTTCAACGCCACCAATACGGTGTCCTTTAAGGTTTGCTTCTGTGATTAATTGCCCAGCAAAGTGTCCGACTGGACGTTTGAAGACAGACCCACATGATGGGTATTCAAGGGGTTGTTTTAATTCACGTAAGTGAGTTAAACGTGCCATTTCTTGCTCAATCAAGACATAGTCGCCTGGTTTAAGGGCAAATTTTGCTGAAATAACAATATCACCGCTATCTTGAACCGCTGAATGACGGTAACCAAACTTCATATCACGAGCTTCAATTGTCTTAACTTTACCTTCTTTGGTAAGAACTTGAGCTGATACCAAGACATGTGAAATTTCTCCGCCATAAGCACCTGCATTCATGAAGACTGCACCACCAATGCTACCTGGGATACCACAAGCAAATTCAAAACCTGTTAAACTGTGATATTTAGCAATACGGGTTGTCTCCACCAAGTTAGCACCAGCTTCTGCTTCAATCACATAGCCGTTAACTGTGACTGTATTTAATTTGTCAAACATGATAACAAAACCACGGATACCGCCATCACGAACAATGATGTTACTAGCATTTCCAAGCACCATCCATGGAATATTATTTTTATTAGCAAATTCAACAATACGAATCAATTCATATCGATTACGTGGAAAAGCGAGATAGTCCGCTGGACCTCCCACTTTCGTGTAAGTATATTTTTTTAAGGGTTCGTTAACTCGAATATCAATCCCTTTTAATTCATCATATAAAAATTCTAACATTTTCTTCCAACTCTAAAACTATTAATCAAAATTGTAGTCATCGTTTGATTAAAATCAACTAATACCCTTACCAATACTATTAGCTCATTTATGATCAAATGATTTTATTAGCAACTAAGCTACTAAAAAATTGGCATAAAACCGACCTTAATTATAACAAAAAATTCAGCTTTTGACGATATTTACGACTGAAGTTTTCGCACTTCTTCAAGATTTAATGTTTTTAAATAAGATGTAATAGAATGACCACAAATTTCAAGTGACGGAGCAATCTCAAAAAGCGGTACAAGGACAAAAGCACGCTCTGTCATGTAGGGATGCGGCACCTTAAGGCTTTCTGTTGCGATATGCTCGCTGCCATACAAAAGAATATCAATATCAATTGTACGAGGTCCCCAATGTTCATAGCGAACACGGTGCAAATTCTTCTCGATTTGTTGACACTCTATCAATAATTGCTGAGCAGCTAATTCTGTTTTTAATTGACAACAAATGTTCAAAAAATCATCTTGGTCCGTCTTACCCCAAGCTGCTGTTTCATAAAATGAGGAAACAGCAGCAAGCGATGTTTGTGGCAGTTGATTTAGACGTTCAAGAGCCACTTCAAGATAGGCTTTTTTATCACCAATATTACTGCCTAAACTTAAATAAACGCTAATCATACTCTCTCCCTTTCTAGCTCAATACCAACAGAATCATAATGCCCATTAATAGGTGGATTTTCCTTGGAAATTTTTAAAGTAATTGCTTGAACTGGCAGAAACTGCTCAAAAATGTCCTGGCAAATTGCCCCAGCCAGACGTTCAATCAAAATGTATTTATTTTCTTCAACTTGTTTTTTGATAGCTTCAAAAACTAAACCATAATGAACAGTATCTTCTAAACGGTCTGAGTATGAGGCTTTTGTCAAATCAACCGACAAGGTGCAATCCACAACAAAAATTTGCCCTAATGTTTGCTCTTCTGCAAAAGCACCATGGTAACCATAAAAACGGCATCCTTTTAAATGAATTTTATCCATATTATTGGTAACAAAGAAGAAAGTCTGAGATACTTTTCTCAAACTCTTTCTTCTCCTCTTACTCCTTTCAAACGAGTTGGCTAATCACTTTAACAATATCGCGATTGAGATCAACATTATGCACGCGGACGATTTGACAACCTTTAGTAATTGCCCAAGCTGACAATGCCGCTGTTCCCATATCACGCTCAAGAGCTGCTGTCCCGCCACCTAGTAGATAATCTACTGTGCGTTTACGGGAAATACCAAAAAGAACTGGGTATCCAAGCTGACAAACAGCATCCAAGCCTTGCAAAAGTTCAATGTTTTGTGCTTCATTTTTAGCAAAACCAAATCCTGGATCAATCCAGATATTTTCTTTAGCAACCCCTGCATCCAAAGCTGCTTTAGCACGTTCTACTAAAAACTCACAAACTTCCTTAGTAATATTGTCATACTTTTCTTCTTTTTGATTGTGCATCAAAATAATTGGCACGTTTTTTTCAGCAGCAAGCGCAAGCATTTCCCCATCGTAAAGTCCTGCCCAAACATCATTCAAGATATCTGCACCTGCTTCTAAGGCAGCACGCGCAGTTTCTGTTTTATAGGTATCGATGCTGACCAAGACATCAAATTTTTCTTTGAGAGCTTTGATGACTGGTACGACACGATTGATTTCATCTGCTGCCTCAACAAAAGTATAACCTGGTCGAGTTGATTCACCACCAACATCGATAATTTTTGCCCCTTCAGTAATCATTTTATCTGCTTGCTCAAGCGCTTTCTCAACTGATGTGTAGGAACCACCATCAGAGAAAGAGTCAGGGGTAACATTTAAAACTCCCATGATACAAGCTTTGCCATCAATGTCATGTTTACCGATTTTCATTATGATCTCCTTAGCAATTCAATACCTTAAGAAATTATTTTCCTAAAATCAAAGATAGGATTTCCTTACGTTCTTCATGGTCTTCTTTAAAAATCCCTTTAGCGACAGTTGTCACCGTTTTGCTTCCTGGTTTTTTAATACCACGCATAGTCATGCACATGTGCTCTGCTTCAATCATGACAAAAATGCCTTTTGGATGAAGAGCTTCTTCCAATGCTGTAGCCACTTGGTCAGTCAAACGTTCTTGCAACTGTGGACGTTTACTTGCTACCTCAACAGCACGGGCTAATTTACTAAGACCTGTTACGCGACCAGCACTTGGCAAATAAGCAACATGAGCTTTTCCATAAAAAGGAACCAAGTGGTGCTCACACATTGAGTAAAACGAAATATCTTTGACGAGAACAGCCTCATCATGATTTTCGGTAAACACAGCTGTAAATTGATCTTTAGGATCTTCATTCAATCCTGAAAACATCTCTTGATACATTTTTGCAACACGTTTAGGCGTATCTAGTAAGCCCTCACGTTTTGGATCTTCTCCTAGAGCTTCTAAGAGTTGGTAAACTGCTGCTTCGAGTTTTTCTTGATTTGCCATTTTATTTTCCAATCTTTTTATTTTTTCTATTATAGCTTAATTTTGCTGTCTTGACAAAAGTACAGGACGCACTTGTGAAATGAAGTAAAGTGAGCCAGTAATAAGATAAAAATCATCCTGACTATCTAAATCAATCTGCTTAACCCAATCTTGCCAATTGGCTACTTTATAGTATTGGCTTGGGTATTTTTCCAAAGGCAGTGCATTGTGATAAACAAAAGTTGTCACATCCACATCAGCTAGCTGACTAAGTAACTCAAGCATTGAATCAATTGGCTTGGTGTCAATGGCCGCAAATAAAATATGCAAATGCTTATCTTTGTACTTTTGCATAACACTAACCAGTGCTTGAACACTTTCGTTGTTATGCGCCCCGTCAATCATAACATTTGGATAGACTAATTCTGTACGACCTACCCAATGTGTATTAGCTAGACCAGTCTTGATGATTTCCTTAGTCACTTTTGGATAACGTTCACGCAACTGAAGAGCCGCCGTAATCGCTAGACTTGCATTACTAATCTGATGTTTTCCAGGCATGGCTAAGTTAACTTGATTGAGTATTTCTTTACCACAATAATCAAAACCGTTTTCATTTTCTGAAGCAGAAAAATCCTTACCAAACTCATAAAGGCTGCTATGACATGTTTTTGCCTTCTCAGTGAAAACTTGACGAACATCATCACGCTCAGTCGCAAAGATAAATGGAACTCCTTCTTTTAAAACCCCTGCTTTTTGCGCAGCTATTTCCGCATAAGTCTGCCCAAGAATATTCTGATGATCTAAGCCAATTGATGGGCAAAGAACCGCTAAGGCTTTGAAAACATTGGTTGAGTCGTAAAGGCCACCCATTCCAGCCTCGATAATCGCGATGTCAACTGGGTGCATGTGCCCAAAATATTCAAACATTAAAATAGTAATAACTTCAAATTCTGTAGCTGGTTCTAAGTCAGTTTCAACAGATAAACGCTCCACAACAGGGCGAACGCGCTCCACCAATTTAAGAAAATCAGCCTCAGAAATCATTTGCTCATTTAAGCTAATACGTTCGCGAAAATCAACAATATATGGTGACGTAAATATCCCAACTTCATAACCAGCTAGTGAGAAAATGTGTTGTAAATAGCTGGTAACTGATCCTTTACCATTTGTCCCAACAACGTGGACAGCGGCAAGCTTTTCCTGAGGATTATCAAGTTCTTCAAGCATCCAAGCCATTCGCTCTAATCCAGGCTTGATTCCAAATTTTAACTTGCCACGAATCCAATCTAAAGCTTCCTGATAATTCATTTGATGAATGTCCTACTATGACCAAAAGTTTCTGACATTAAAAATAAGATTGAGACATTTACCTCGAAATTTTTCAATGATAAGCTTTTAGCGCATATACCTTTCTCTTATAAAATTACAATAACACTTCTATTATAGCACAAGGAAAGTCGATAGAAACGATTTCTAAAAGAAGCTTTGCTATTTATTCAAAGTGATTTCATAAACGCCACGAACACTATTACAAGCATAAATGTGATTAGCTTTCTTTAAATCATCTTTTGTCAAATATGCTTCAAACACGCGACCTTCCTTGATTAATTTTTGCCTGCAAATGCCATCTAAAATACCCACATCAACCGAGGGCGTATACCATTTCCCATCAATTTCTAAAATGAGATTACTAATAGTCGTTTCCTGCAGATAACCCTTATTAGAAATAAAGATAGACTCACCAGATAAACTTTGTAAATGCAGACGATAGGTCGTCTTAAAATAAGTAAACGGACTGTCAATTGACTCACTGCGATGAACCAGCTCAGCTTTCAGATAATTTTCTGGCAGGTCTCTAAGTTATGCTAGCTGGAACTGAATAGCACCAGTTTGCTTCACTAAAATTCGCAAACGATAGTCAGCATCATCTAACTCCTCAAGCCGCTTAGACAGCTTTGCTAAAAAATTTTATTTTGAGAACGGGTAAGCAAAATACCTTACCGACTCTTTTAAACGCTTGATGTGTTCATCTAAATCCACTACTTGCTTATGAGATACCCTAGCGATTGTGAGTATGTCAAAGTCAGGTTGATTGCGATATAAAACCGCAGCCTTATCACAAGCCTCTTTATACTCATCATCACAAGCACTCCCCCAAGTAATGCCGCCACCAGCCCCATAAATAGCCTGATTACCTATTTTTTGAATGGTACAGATACCGATATTAAAGATAGCATCTCCATTCAGCAGACAAATCCCAATCATCCCACAATAAACGCCTCGAGGTTGCTTTTCTAACTGATTGATAATCGCCATTGTCGCAATCTTTGGAGCTCCGATAATTGACCCACAGTGAAAAAGGGCAGAAAAAATATCTAAAAGACTTTTATCTGATTGCAACTGACTTTCAATGGTTGAGGTCATTTGCCAAACCGTTGAGTATTGTTCAACCTCACAAAGTTTTGTTACCTTAACGCTACAGATTTCTGAAATGCGTCCCATATCCTTACGTAGCAAATCAACAATCATGTTTTCAGCACGATTTTTACTATCATTTGCCAGCCAGATTTTATTTTCTAATTTTTCTTTAGTGCTGTAACCGCAAGTAATCGTTCCCTTCATCGGACGCGTTATCAAACGATTTCCTTTTTTCTTAAAAAACAGCTCTGGACTAACAGACAAAATAGCAAAATCATCGTGCTGGATATAGCAGTTGTAGGCTGCTTCTTGGGCAATGACTAAGTGATTATATAAAGTAAAAGCATCTTCCTCAAGCAGACTAGATAACTGCAAAGTGTAGTTAACTTGGTAGGTATTTCCTTGCCTAATTTCTTCTTTAATCCTAGCAATAGCTCTCTCATAATCGCCTTTACTCGTTCTTGATTACCATGATTTTGGCAATTGAATATTTTTTTGAGATTGACACGGGAAAGGCTCTTTTTTAACTTCTTGATGAACCGTAAAATAAGCCAAATACTCACCAGAAAGAGGGGAAGATTTGACCGAAAATTTCTCATCAAAGGCTTTAGCGGCTTCATAACTCACGTAACCAATGACATAATATCTTTGCTTTTGGTAATTCTCTACCTCTTGCAAAGTGTCTTTAACTTCCCTTACCGACTTAGCAGAAAGTTCAGTCAAGGGATTTTCAAAAATCAAACGTTGCCCTAATTCCTTAAAATCAACAACAGTTTTTTTGTGCATGTCAGCTCCAAACTACTTATTTTTACGCATTACAATAATTTGTCCTAAAATAAAGACAGCAATGGCAATCCAGATAAAGATAAATCCTTTTAATTGTCCTACAGCTATTGTTTCTTTAAAAATAAGAACCGCAATAATCAACTGAATCGTCGGGTTAATGTATTGGATAAACCCAATAATATTTAAAGGTGCTCGCTTAACTGCCTCTGCAAATAAAAGCAAAGGAATTGCCGTCACCACACCAGAAATTACCAACAAAACATTCTCCAGCAAAGTATAATCAAGCATGCTTTCCTTACTAAAAGCAATCAAATAAATGATGACAAAAGGCATAACTAGACTACTTTCAACTAGCATAGCAACATCACTGGATAGTCGAACATTTTTCTTAACCAAGCCATATAAGCCAAAAGATAAGGCTAAAACAATCGAAACTAGTGGCACTTGACCTGTGTCAAAAGCAAGCATTCCAACCCCGAATCCTGCAATAGCAATTGCTAAAAGCATCCAAGAACTTAAACTTTCGTGCAAAAAAATCACAGCAAGTAAAATGGAAACAAGCGGCATAATATAATAACCAAAACTCGCCTGAGTTGCTTGACCATGCGCCACTGCATAGATGTAAGTCAGCCAATTAATAGCAATCAAAAGGCTTGCTAGAACCATCATGAATAATTTCTTCCTATCAGCTATCAAACTACCAATCTCACTCAGATAACGCCTATGATTCCGAGATATCAGCATATAAAGTAACATGGTAACAACTGTGAAAATGATACGATAAGAAAAGGTGTTATATGAACTAACACCTGAAAGTAATTTCCAATAAAGGGACAAAAAGCCCCACAAAATATAAGTTACTAATCCGAGCAGAAAACCTAAATTAGTCTTTTTCAACAAAAACTCCTTTAGTATCTACGTGTAAAGCAACCACTTCACCGTCCAAGCCGAGTGAGTGAACAGCCTCTAAAACCTTACTTTCTTGCTCTTTTGGAGCTAAAACCATAACTGTTGGTCCAGCACCAGAAAGGTAAGTCGCATAAGCACCCGCTTGATGCGCTTTTTCTTTAATCTGAACAAATTCCTTTACTAGTTTTTGACGGAAACGTTCATGGAAAAGATCTGCTTCAATCGCTTTTCCAGCTTTTTCCAAATCACCTGTCAAAAGAGCTGCGATAGCAACATTGGCAATAGACGAGGCAGCTACAGCTTCCTTGTATGAAAATTGAACAGGAAGCACATTACGACTATCACTTGTCTTTAATTCATAATTTGGAATAAAAGCTACAAATGATGCCTCTGGGAAAGTCGCAACAGCACTATTTACTTTTCCATCAACGTATGATGACACCACAAGATTTCCAAAAATAGCAGGTGCTACATTATCTGGGTGACCTTCGATCTTAGTTGCTAGCGTAAGCTTTTCATCATCTGACAAGTTCAAGTCAGCCAATTGATTGGCTAACTCAATACCTGCCACAATAACTGAAGATGATGACCCTAAACCACGTGCCAAAGGAATATCTGAAATCATCTTAATACGATGTGGTTTTAAATCTGATTTGACTTGCAAAGCTGTCGTGATCAAAAGGTTCGTTTCATCACTTGGAACATCACCCAAATCATGCAAAACTTCCCATTTATCAGCGACTTCTAAAACCTCGATTGTCAAATACTTAGAAACCGCAACACCGACAGAATCAAATCCAGGTCCAACATTAGCAGAGGTTGCTGGTACTGTAATTTTCATATCACTATAATCGCTCAAAAATGAGCCTTCCTTTCACCTTTAAACTTATCGTTCCTTATTCACCCAATACTTTAAGGGTATTTAAAACTTTGAAATCTTCTACAGCTTCCAATTTTTCAGTAACAGCAGCCAATTGTGTCTTACTCATTGAGTGAGTAATGATAACCACACGCGCACGAGTACCGTTTGCTTTTTGTTGAAGCACTTGTTCAAATGAAATATTTTCAGAATTGAAGATTTCAGCTAAACGAAGCAATTGACCTTTTTTATCAGGTGTATTGATTGCAAAGTAATAATGGCTTGTTACATCTGAAGGATTTGCTATTTTTGTTTCACGAGCAAATTCGTTAAATGATTTACCAACATTACCATCTTTAATACGACGGCAAATGCGGATAATATCAGCCGTTACAGAAGTTGCTGTTGGTTTTTGACCAGCACCTGGTCCATAATACATTGACTCACCGATACCAATAGATTCAACAAAGACAGCATTCATAACGTCATTTACACTAGCAAGTGGGTGAGCTTTTGGCAAGAATGTTGGTGACACTTCTGCTGAAATACCTGATTCAACTTCACGGACATCACCGACAAGTTTAATCACATAACCAAGTTTTTGAGCCACAGCCACATCATCTGGTGTGATTGTTGTGATACCTTTATGGGCAACATCATCAAAATCAATTGTCATACCAAATCCAAATTGACTCAAGATGACAGCTTTATAAGCAGCATCGATACCTTCAACGTCATTTGTTGGGTCACTTTCAGCATAACCAAGTTCTTGAGCAGTCTTTAGAGCATCATCATAAGTCCAACCTTCATCAACCATCTTAGTCATCATGAAGTTTGAAGTACCGTTAAGAACACCCAAAATACGAGTCACTTTATCAGAAGTGAGTGAGTTTGCAAGTGTACGAAGGATTGGAATACCACCAGCTACCGCTGCTTCATAGTAAAAAGCAACACCTTTGTCTTTAGCAAGAGCAATCAATTCTTTACCATGAGTAGCAATCAAATCTTTATTCGCTGAAACAACATTTTTACCTGCTTCTAAAGCTTTTGTGATGAAAGTACGAGCTGGTTCTATACGTCCCATCAATTCAATAACAATATCAATGCTATCATCACTTAAAATCTCATCAACGTTTGTAACAAAATTATAATCATTTCTGGCAGCCAACAAACGTTTTTTTTCATCATCGTCTTTGACAAGAACCTTAGCGATTTCAATCGTGTCATGAGCTGCTTCCGTAATTTTTGAATGATTTTCTTTCAAAAGGGAAGGAACACCACTAGCAACTGTACCAAAACCGAGCAAAGCAATTTTTATTGACATTTTTTTCTCCTTAGTAAGTAATTTTCGAACGGAAAAGTGATTTTTTCAACCAGCACTTCCTAAAATAAAAACTTTTTCTACATTATACCATAAAATTATTCAGAATTTACAGAAAAATAACGAACTCTAAAACTCTTTTCCTAATTTAAGGTACATCCTTTCATTTGTACTAAAAAAGTGGTACAATAAAATTAGATTTTTGTCTTCAGGGGAGATTTTCATGAAAAAACGACACAAACACGAGAAAACAAGTAAAAAACCAATGATACTTGTCAACATTATTCTCTTTCTAGCTTGTATTATTGCTGGTACCATGCTTTTCTTTACCTTAAAAGAAAGTCATCTCATTTTATCGGCAGAAAAAACAGAACAAATCTCAAAAAAATCTGATCAACAAACGTCAACTGCTCCTTCTACCGAGCAAAGTTCAGCAACTCAAGCTAGTGACAATAGTAGCGAAGTTAACTGGGTTCAGCAAGATTCTGATGTTTCTCTTCCGATTTTAATGTATCATGCGATTCACATCATGGCTCCCGAAGAAGCATCAAATGCCAACCTTATCGTTGATCCGACAACCTTTGAAAGTCACATCAAGCGACTTTCTGATGAAGGATACTATTTCTTAACTCCCGAGGAAGCATATAAAGTTTTAACAGAAAATGTTCTTCCAAACGGGAATACAAAAATCATCTGGCTAACTTTTGATGATAGTTTATGGGATTTTTACGATAATGCCTTTCCAATTTTGAAAAAATACAGTGCCAAAGCAACTAACAATGTCATTACAAGTACTATTGGAAATTCAGCTAACTTAAGTCTCGACCAGATGCTTGAAATGAAAGAACAAGGGATATCTTTCCAAAGTCATACTTCAACCCATCCAGACTTATCTGCTAGTGATGACAATACTCAAAAAACAGAAATGTCCGATGCCAAAAGCTACCTTGATAGCAACTTATCACAAGATACCATGACAATCGCCTATCCTGCAGGACGTTATTCTGATACCACTCTCCAACTCGCTGGTGAACTCAACTATAAGCTTGGTATTACAACAAATGAAGGAGTCGCTGATAAAAACGATGGATTATTATCTCTAGATCGCATTCGAATTTTACCAGAAACAACAGCTGATAGCCTAATGGCAAGCATCAATCCATAAAAAAAAGAGCCTTATTTAAGGCTTTTTTCGTACTCAATTATCATCACTCATTAAATTTATGAAACGATTTAACCAAACTATAAATAATATAAGCTAAATTTCCCAAAAACAAAGCTGACCACAGATAAACAAAAAGTTTCTGATGGTGCTCAATGTTATAAATAATGGCAACTAAATAAATTACCAAATAAACCATTGACATAACTGGAAATATTTTCTTCCTTTGCTGCATAACTTACTCTCCCTTTGACCGTCATATCATAACACAATTTAAAGACACTGTTTATATCACCAAAGATTTTTCAATAAGTCTTTACATCATTATAATTGAAAGGGCAATCTCATGAATTTGATACGTTTACATTTTCAGAAGACGTTTTAGGATAAACTTCATTTCCCCGACATCGCAAAGAGAGTGCTATAATATCCTTAACTAATAATCAGATCCAATTCCCCATTCTGCTCAAAAAGAAAGGATTTTATCATGGTATGTGGTAAAGTTAAGCAAATAAAGGATACAAAAGACAGGCTATTTTTATCTCTCATCAGTCTGATGAAAGATAAAAGCTATGAAGAAATCAAGATTAAAGATATTCTCGAAATCTCCCAAGTTTCAAGAAGAACCTTTTATCGTCACTTCACTAATAAACAAGAACTCTTAAATTATTATTTTGAAAAGGTAATCGATGATTATCTAAAAGAACGCCAAAACTTCGCTCAATCTGAAAGTTTCGAAGTGATGGTGGCTGGTTCATTAGAATTTTGGTACCATAAGCGAAACGTTTTATCAATCTTAATCAAGCACCAACATTTTGATCTTTTCTTCCACCAATTCAACCGACGTGCCAAAGAATTCTATGACAGCATTACTCTCCCTTGGTTTGCATACAGCGGTGATGTGACAAAAATCAATTTTGCCATGGACATTATCATCGGTGGATACTACAATGTTTTGCGTCATTGGTTAAGTAAAGAAAAATCTGAAGGACCCGAAGTTATCGCTGGCGAAGCCAAAAAATGATTGTAAAACTAACAGAATTTTTCAATCTTGACACCTATCAAGAAACTGATAAAACTGTAGAAAAACAAGAGTCCTGATAATTTCAGAGCTCTTATCGTTTTAGTAAAATTAAAACACTTGATGTAAGATGACTAAAATAAAAATCAACACGATCAATGATAAAATTTGAATAAATTTGATTTCACTTGCTAAAAGTATGGGGTAACTTCTCAGATTAGTCTTTTTACGATGCCATTTTGACCAAAGAATTCCCGCTTCGCCAAGAATTAAAGTAAGAAATGGATAAATAAAAAGATTAGCCCTACTTTCTTTACCAGCCATTAAACCATTATTAAAATGAAGTGCATCTTCTTCTGGTGAGAGTGGAACAAAGGCGATAGTTACTAGAAATATAACACTATATAGCAACCTAACATACAACGAGAATCTCTTCATCTGACTTCTCCTAGCAAGTACTGTTACTCAAATTTTAGTCTTCCACTTCACAATTGTCAACAAAAAAACCACCAGTCAATTGACCAGTGGCTTCTGTTTTATTAAGCTACTTGAGTAGTTGCTCTATTATTTAAGAGTAACATAAGCAAATTGCTTTTAAACCTTAGTATTATGCATTTTTCAAGTCAAATATTATCGATAGTGGTCCTTATCGGGGTGTTGATGAAACACCCTCCTTTTTCAATAATTCTGTTATCTCGTTACCTACTGTCTGCTTTCTAGCATTGTAAAAATGAGAATAAGTATTTAGAGTTGTAGCTTTATCAATTCTACCTGAACGTTGAGAGACTGCTAAAACATTTTTTCCTAGGATATTGATCATAAATGAATCATGACTATGTCTCAATCCTTTACCAGTTATCTCAGGTACACCTGCTAACTTAGCCTGTCTCTTCAACATTCTAGTTAAGGTACTCTTAACCATAGGTTCACCAAACTTAGATAAGATGTAGTTATCATCAGAATTAGCAACTTGAACTTTTCTCCAACGTTCTAAGACATTAATTGTTTCATCATTTAGATCAATAAATCGAACTCCTGCATCCGTTTTAGTCTGATCTTTTATACGATAAATACCACCTTTTAACGCTTCTAAAGTTGAATGGACAAAAATTCGCTTATTCTCTTTATCATAGTCAGACCACAATAAAGCAAAACCTTCACTGACTCGAACCCCCGTCATGTAGTATAACCAAGTTGTCGTAAAGCGATGTAAATCTTCATAGTCTTCTATATCAAAGGTTGCAATAACTTTTTTGAACTCATCGAATGTCCAAAATTTTGTATCTGGTCGCTTCCCTTTTGGATTATCAAGACTCTTACATGGGAAAGTTTTAATATATTCCATTCTTTCCGCATATCCTAAGCATTGTTTGAAACGAATCCAAACACATTTTGCATAATTAGGAGAATGGTTTGCTATAAGCTTTAGTCGAAATCTCTCGCAATCACGTGGCTTAATATCACGCAATTTCATTTTCCCGAATTCCTCTATAAATAACGTAAAATGAGTGATTGCAGTTCTATATGTTGAATCCTGTACCGTTTGTTTATAATACGGTAAGAAAATGTCTTCCATGTATTGAGCAAATGTTAAATTATAATCTGAATAATCAAATTTATCATAAAACTCTACTCTTGCTCGACAAAGCTCATCATAAGCTTCTTTCTCTGTCGTGAAAGATTTTCCCCACATATTGCGATAACGTTTAAAACGTTGACGTTTCCCAGTTGCAGATGCCTTAAATTCAGTTTGACAATATATCCTACCTTTTTCATCTCTAAATACACCTTTATATTTCTTAGACATTTATTTGTTTTCCTTTCTTTCATCAATGATTGGAAAACCGAGCAGCTCCTCTACGATAATTTTTGGAGCTAAGTCTAATCGTCTATTATCAAAAGGCGATTTTCTTAATTTTACCGCATTATTATCTAAATGACTACTATAAAATTGATTAACGGCTATTGCTTTAGCTTCTCTGATAATCAACTTTGAAGCTGTCTTAGAAAAACCAAGCTTCATAATACTTTTATGTGTAACAGTTTCCATAAGATACTCCTTCTATTTTTATTCTGATTAAATCTCAGTAATAGTAATGTATCAATTAATATTTGAAAAGATTATCACAATACAGTTTTGGATGAAATGCTACTTCCAAAATTTAATAACTTAAAATTAAAAAAAGTAAAATCCTAAAATCAAATAGTTGGATATGATGAAACACAATCTAATAAAATTCTATAACTTAGTTGTTCTAGCCTATATACTTTTCACGAAACTCCAGGCTCAATGGTTGCGTCTGGTTCACTTCCGAAATCAAATCTTGAACACAGCCCAATAAAATAGATACATGTTCCTGAGTCACCTGATTATTCGCTCTTGCGACAATCATAACTTCATAGACATCACGACCAATCTGCTCTAATTTTTGATTACGCCAGAAAGAAAACCATTCTTTTTCCGTTAACTGCTTATCATCAGTCATTAAAATTTTATCTCTGACAAATGGTGAAAAGTGTCGATAATGATTGTCCCTCATTAATTTTTCAATTTGTTTTAGCTCATTGGCTGTTAAATTTATTTCTTTGCGAATATCTCTATATTGTTCAGACATAATAGTTTCTCTTTATTATCCTCTCTCGGGTAAAACCCGGCCCCGTATATCATACAGGAAATTTTCTAAAGACCTTGTTCGGTCTTTGCGAGCTCAGGCATTGTGGTCACAATACCCAAAAAATCATATCGCCAGCCGACCAAAACTTTCCAGTTTTGACAACCAACGATAAGATTACTTGGTGGCTTCGCCCCCCAACCCCCAGTGAAAATTCAAGACTTGATTTTCTTAGGAATGCCATTAGAATAACAAGGATAATTTGGAAAAGTTATCACACTTCTAAAAAAGTTTCAAAACTTGATAATAAAAAACGTTTTATAGAGGCCTTATTTCTGACAGAGTTATTTCTAATAAAAAAACTACCTTTTACAGCATAATCAAAAAATACATAAATATATTTATCATTGAATTGTTTTTGCAATTTCGCAAATTGTCAAGTCAAGTGCAACAAGAATACTGCTAAACAAGAATTCGATAGCTTAAACAGTTTGGGTTACCCCAAACAGAAAAGTTGCCGTTTTATAATTGAGAAGTCGTCTCGGTCTTTCATTAATAGCGGAGACATACTGAGAAAGCTCGTCATCCGTTAATGGATTAAGTGATTTCCCTTTAGGAAGAAACTCTCTGAGTAGGCCATTAAAGTTCTCATTTGATCCTCTTTCATGAGATGAGTAGGGATGGGCATAGTAAATATCAACTCCTGCTAAGTGTGACAACAGACTAAACTCAGAACCATTATCTGATGTGATAGAACAAATAGGGTACTGAGAGAGTAAGTCTCTGACAGATTGATGGATAGTTTCAGCTTGCTTATTCGGTAACTTACAGGCTAGGGCAAAACGAGTCTGACGTTCTACCAAGGTCATGACAACAGCCTCACCCTTGGTCTTTTTACCAAGAACCAAATCAATCTCCCAATGACCAAATTCAGAGCGAGTCGTAATGGTTTCTGGACGCTCCTCAATGGATTTACCAAGAGTTTTCTTATGGGTCTTAGAGGCAGGCTTAGAGCGTTTTCGAATACTGACCATCTTAGGTAAATCAATTACTTTAATCGCCAACAGACCGTCTTTGATGTAACGGTACACTGTTTTGGTGGACGGGATGACTTCCAGTGGATGTTCCTCTTTGTAGGTTTGAACAAAGCTATCGACACTATGACAACGTGGTTTCGTTTTTAGAGCTTTGACGAGCTCCTTGAGAAAGGTTGAGGAACAGTTCTTGAGCTTGTGGTAGGTAGAGTTCTTACGATTTGTTCCATAGGCACGTTGACCGCTATCTGCGAAATAAGCCTCGTAGTAGTTCAGCTTTCCATTTTTATCTTGGACTTGTGTAACAGTTCCTCGCCTTATTTCACGACAGATGGTCGAACGGTGACGATCCAGGAGCCGAGCAATCTCAGCTGGCTTCTTTCCCATCGTGAGATAAGCACTCATTTCGCCACGTTCAGAGGCTGAGAGGTGTGAATACGAAGAATTTTTGGTAGAATGAGTGGTGGACATGTTTATCTGCTTTCTATACTGAGTTGGGGAATTCTAGTATAGCAGAATAACATGTCTTTTTTGTTGCACTTCATTTTACAACGCGGGGTTTTTGCAATTTAAAAATATTTGTCTAAATGTGCTTAAGCTAACTGGTCTATCAGGGAGTTCGGAAACACAACTTTAGTATCAAAGTTTTGAAAATTGAGTTGCACATCAACGCCCCCCTATATAGGATTAGATAAAGATTGACCTTATAAATCACACGAAGACATTAAACGATACCGCCCTGATATTCTTACGTTCCCAATACAGTTATAGAGTAGTCAGAATGAGTTACGTTAATTACTCAGTATTTGTGGATGACAACTATTCCCTATTCTTTCTGTTCTATGCCTCGGAAGTTATCGAGGAGGATAAACGCTAAACCACTATCAAAACGATACATTTTCAATCTAGTTTTTTTGACGTACAAAATGAGACTGCCTTATTAGACAGCTCCAGAAATATTGCAAGAAGTTAATTTATCGGTGGGTATTTGGAAAATAATAAGATAACATTCTTATTCGAAGTGATTATTGAACAAAAATTGCTACTCCTTAGCTAGCTTTACGCTAACTAATTCAGCATGGGAATAAGAACATCAAGCTAGATGATATTCTCAATATCAAACTAATAGAGGTGGTGTACCATGAATCAGCTTGAGTTTCAGCGTAATCACCTGCAAATGGACTATTACAGCGAGAGCTACCAAGATTTTGAACGTGACTTCTACCGCTACTCCAACATGAATATACCATTGACCTTTCTGACTGATGATATCCTCAAAACCATTGCGACTTCTCGTAAGAATTACTTTGTCCTAAATAAGGAGAAGTCCAGAGATAATCGTGATCACTTCTTTATTTTTGAAGTAAGAACCTTAGAAGAGAATCCACTAATCTACCGTTATTCTTACAAGAAAACAACAACGTATTTAACAGAAAAATAGGAGTGATGCAAAAGACCACTCCTATTTTCTATCATCTCATTATATAATTAAAATCACCATTTTATTGAAGTAACTAGATTCTTACCAATTATTTTTTCTATAATATCTAATTGCGCCGAATGTACTGGTACTTCTTCCTTTTAAATGAGTTGTTTAGGTTCTGTTGGCTAATCAAAATAGATTGGTTTGCAAGAATATCTCTACTCTCATTTACTCTTTTTGGGAAACGAGAATGTTAAACATCTCGTCCTGATGAATGTGTGCCAATTTTTGATCCCAAATATTGTTGTTTTGTCTCATCATTTCGGCCATGATTTTCAGCTTCAAACTCTGCGTAATTATTCCTGGGTTTGAACTAGCTTTGCCAACAGGCGTTGCATTATTAAACGTTGAATTACCGGAGACTGTAATCAAGGCTAAATTTCCAAAGCAATTCGAATCATCATTTTCCCAAGGTGGCAACTCAGTTGGATTTTGCGGATAGAAATGTTCAATTGAGCTTCTGAATTGAAATTGCCAGTCACTCGATAATGGCCGTATAATTTCATGACCATTGAATGAATAGCCATCTCTATAAATCAAATAATCTAAGTAAGTAAACACAATCCGTTCAAATCCAAATCCAGAAGCCGTTTCATATTCAGCTGCATCAACTTTTGACTGTGCATAACTTTCAAGAATCTTCAAAACATTAGCATTTTCATCATTAAAATAGCTTGACAAAACTAATGAAATCCAATGCATTGTTTTTGGAGATGTGTATGTTATACGTAAGGCAGACTGTAAGGTTCGAATCTGTCTATTTTTATTATCTTCATCTCCACCAAACGTTCCGATATATTTGGGTTTATCTGTTCTAGCATCACGATATTTTTCAAGCTTTTGTAATGACCACTTTCCTGATTCTTTGTAGTCACGCGCAAATTCACGCTTTAACACATATTTGTCGAATATAACGCGTGCTTTTAGCAGCATAAATAAAAAGTGCTTAGCAGACAATTCATCTGCCCAATTATTCTGAAGATTTGTTAAAAAATTCTTATCATCCAAACTTGAGTCGTCGTCCGCATTTGATCTCGAAATAGCTTCATTGACTTGTAATAAGAAGTTCGGGAAAGAAATAATTGACTCAAAACGTTCATTCTCTAACTCTTCACTTGATGTTGATTCACCACTTAGTTCTCCCTTACCTTGAAGTATTTCTTCAAGAGTGAATCTTTCTTCTGTTACTGATTCATTTAGATAGCAACAGGATAATGAATCAAAGTCAACTATTTGCTCGGATAAGCTACTCCAATCATTGCTAAAAATCATATCCCGTTTTTCTTTAGGATAATTCATTTGAATGTAGGAGTCCATGTTGGAGCAATATTCCCAGATATCACTAGCGATTTTCTTGTCAACTGGTGCCGTTATTTTTGACAAAAAATTTGCTTTGGCAATTTCATGTAATTCGAGTTGCTCACCACGAGTATTCATAATTTCAAAATAATGGTTCAAGTCGATTTTATCGGGTACCTGTACACGGATAAGATTCACCTTATCCAAACGCTTGATGAATGATTCTTTTTCTTCTTTAAGACCTGTCTTCTCAAAATAATCATCAATAATTTTATAGCCCTCTTTAATTTCAGAAGACAGCAACTCATCAGTTAATTGGTTTGTATTTGGCAATGTTGCTAGCGTTCGATTCGACTTATCTCTTGCTTCAAACCGTAATGCATCATTAGCTATCGCAATACCCAAATATCTTTCAAGTAAAAATAATGTTGTCAGGCGCTGTTGTCCATCAATAACTTCATAAACATTATTATCCTTTTGATTAACGATTAGATTGCCCAAAAAATAATCATCGTCAGTGCTCATAATATCTTCAATTAACTGTTCAATTTGGTCAGAATCCCATGCGTAATTTCGTTGGTAAATTGGAACCTCATAATGAACATTAGAAAATATTCTTGAAACTGGAATCATTATTAAATGATTGTCCATGATTACCACCCATTCCATTGTTTAATTAATTCGTAAATTGCCTTGTAACTATTACTTTGAAGATCGCTCTCTTCAACTCTCTCTAAAAATATAGATTTCAACTCTTGCGGGTCATTCATTTCACTCATTATAGAAAACACATCTCTACCCAAATTAATCCGATCATGTTGCCCAATTGCATACTTATTTATAGTTTGTGGATAAATTGCCTTCATTCTTAACCTTAATGAATAACACCAAGTGTATAGCTGATGCATGACCGATTCATCTATTGTTTCATAACCAAACCTGTCAGCATAAAAAAGTAATGTAGCTTCATAAAGTTGTTTTATGTAAATATCACCAGTTCGCTTTCCTGGCACCTCTTCTTTTGTGTGATAACTATCAATCTTACTTTTGACTTGTCCCAACAAAACTGAATAATGCAAAGTCCAAGCAAAAAAGCGTTTCCCGGCTATAATTGGTTGCGTCAGCTGAAATTGGTTTAATTCTCCGGAGCTGAGCAATTCGCTTGAACCACTCGTATTGAATTGTTCAATAAAAATATTACTTGCCTTATGATAAATTGAATAGTTAAAGGTATTAGATTGCTTGATTCCCTTAAAATATTGGATTTTATCCGATGAATAATGTAACCCATCCCTGTTTTTAACCCAACTAATGACTGGATACAAATAATTTCTAAACAAATCCTCAAGAGCATTTTGATTCGTATCTTCCCAATCAGAAATCAACCTGATTTTTACCTGTTCAGAATCTCGAGCCATTTCTCTCAAGTGGTACGCTTTCAATAAATCATGAGGTTTGAGTGCTTTTCCACGTGAATTTTGTGAATCAAAGAATTGAAAGGCCTCCTGCTCACTATCTGTCACAATCTTTACAACAGTACAATGCTTTTCAAGATAATCTTTATACTTGCTTTTTTCTTCCTCGGAAAGTTCGTTCACTCTTTTTTGAAGCAACTTATAATTATTGTAAATTGCATCACTGGATGAAGGTTTATAGTTCTCGCTCAGAAGTTTTTGGCTTCTTTCACCAAGCACATAGAGCAAAATTGATAAGGTCGTAGTCCTCTGCTGACCATCAACTAGATTATACGTTATAGGGTTCATTGTCTTATGAAGAATTACCGTTCCTAATCTATACTCATCTATTCTTGATTTAAAAGCTTCAAATGTATCTGAAAAAAGGGTATTAGTAGAACTTGATGACCAACGATATGGACGTTGATATTCTGGAATCTTTAACTCTATTTTCATCAGTTCATTTACGCTGATGATTTTTAGTTCTTCTTGAACTAGCGTCAAAATTCTTTCCTCCTTTTTTATTTCTAGTATCATCATTATAACACATACAAACTTTTTAAAAGCCCGTTATTATTAATCTGAGTACATCAGAAAGAATTCGAACCTGATATCCAAAGAAAAGTCTGGTTGTATGCAAATCTTAGTAATACTAAGTAAAAATGTGTAACTTGTAAAGTTGAAACCTTACTATCTTTTCTTTTCAACACTAGCATTTGGAATATTTTTTGCATAAAATTCAGCTGATTGTTTATCATAGAATCCTTGTGCAATCATATTACCAAACTGATCAACAACAATCCATTCTTGCATGTTAGATTTCTCCTTCCTATCTAAGTTTACTTATCATTGATTCTGGGATGTCATCTTTGTTGTTAATCCCCATTGTAATCGTTCCTGTAATTTGCTAGAAACTTCCATGCTATTTGGGGCAACAGTTGAAGAAATAATCAACTGTTTTTTATTTGTTTCAATCAGCATGGCGATTTTTTCTTCCAGAGCTTTATCTTTAGGCAGTAATTGCAAGTCATCGATGAGAACATAGTCACCATCAGACAACATAACATTTTCTATAATTTCATCTGACAGTTCTTTTGCTGATAGAAATGCTACCTTGTTTAGTTCAACAATTGCGTTGATGGTGCGATTTCCCAACTCCTTCTTTACCGTATATATAAACCGGATTATAGTAATTCTTATCTCTAATAACTGTCTTTAATGCAGCTAAAGCCCAAGCATTTCCATCATTAACCGAAAAATTCTCAAATGTTTGATTTTTATTGACTGGTTTCATCTTTTGTCCCTGACTTATAACTTGATAGGTTTATTATAAAAGATTCCATAGACAATATTTGTCCACTTAGTCTACTTGTCATAATTTTGCTGCATTTTTTTAAGAAAATTCTTCATATCATCTACTAGCGTTGCAGGAGAAAGCACTGTCAAAGCATCTGCTTGACTCAGCAACCATCGTTTCAATCCTGGTGTGTCTTGACTGATAAATTCAATCACAGCTCCGTCAGGGGTATGTTCAATAATCCTAGCAGTTGGAAATTGATCCGTTACAATGGTTTGGTCATAGGTAAATTGAACTCTAATCGTCAACTCTCGTCCCATAAATGGATCAACGCGTTTGTTCCGTACTTCACCATCACGAAATTTCTTCCCGTAAGAAATCTGGGGTTTCTTTTCATTTGATTCTTTCCAGTCTATAATTCTATCCAATTTTAGGGTCATATACGACTCGAAAGTCAAGTTATACGCCACAACATAAAAGTAATGCAGATCATAGTAAAGGGATACGGGAAAAATGGTATGCTGCTTTTCACTATTGTAAGGCGATTGATACCGAATCTCTAGAACTAGCTCTTTTCGTATTATTTCCGACCATTCCCAGATTTTGTCAATTCGATTTTGAGTATCAGACAGTGGCGCATAATTTAGTAGTTCGCTCGCAATAATTTGATAAACCTCTTTTTGTTCCTTTTTAGAGATTAAAGCCAACAAACTATCGATCAGAGACTTGTTTTCCTCTTTGTTCAAAGAACGGTTCTCTAATAAAATCTTTGAGATTATCAAAATATCCTTTTTATTAAATAATGATTTCCCTTTTAGATAACGGGTATGGTATTTCGCATCATAGGCAAGTTCCGCTGCAACTATAGGCTGAGATTCCAAGAAATGACCTAATAGAGAAAAATCTCTCTGTATTGTTTTTTCACTAACTCCAAACTCATCTGCTAACTGTAACTTAGAAAGATGAGCACCTGATTGCAAACGTAGAAAAACTGTTAGTAAGCGTTCTTGATCATTCATATTTACCTCATTCCTTAGAAACATTATAACACCTCAAGTAGTCCCTATTCAATGATATTCCGACTTTTTCAAGGTTATTATTTTGCAAATAAGATTAATTTTAGTATCTGCCAAATCCAATTGTCCGACTTAACTTCTGAGTACTAAATCCAAAACTTTCCAGAGCATTCTCAATATCCTCTAATGTCACTAGACTCAAATTCTCCAGACTTGTCAATTGACTATCTTCCATATTAATAACCCGTTGTGCTTGATAAAGAATAATATGGTCAACAAGTTTTCGGACATATCGAGCATTCCCGAAATAACTATCTCTTTCTAGTTCGGATAGATGTTGGTATAGCTTATGTTTGCAATCACCTTTCAACTGATACTGTTTCCTCGAAATCATCAGTTCGATGATAGCAAAGAGTTCGTCAGAAGAGTAGTCTTCAAATCGAATTTCCCGTGAAATCCTTGAAGACAGACCTGGGTTTATATCAAGGAACTCCTTCATCAAATCTTCATAGCCCGCAAAAATAACTAAGACCTCATCTCTCCGATTTTCCATTTCCTGAATAATAGTCGCAATAGCTTCATGTCCATAATCTTTTTCGTGCCTTGGAATTAAACTGTAGGCCTCATCTATAAAAAGGACACCTCCTTTGGCATCATCAAATACCTTTTTAACTTTGGGAGCAGTACTTCCAATATACTCTCCAATCAGATCCGCACGCCCTACTTCCACCAATTTGTTTTCTTGAATTATCTTATTATTAAACAAAATCTTTGTATAGAGTCTTGCAACTTCTGTTTTTCCTGTACCAGGGTTTCCAGAAAAGACAAGATGATGATTAACAGTATCGTTGTAAATTCCATGCTGTTTCCTGAGATGGTTGACCTTATTGAATGCAATTTGCTGAGTCAATAAATTTTTGACCTCTGTTAGCCCTATCAGTTCTTGCAAAGTATCTTCTGGGGTCTTACTCAATCCAATCTGACTTTTAGGGCAGATTAAAAAATTTTCTAAATTTATCTCCTTATCCTCAGAGGGATCATATCCAGTTTGGACTGAAAACTCTATAATCTCTTGAACAAATTGTCGAATATGTTTTGCATTGTTTATTCTCGATTTTTTTGATAGCGCGTTTTTAAAATCATCATCGTTGACTCGAATCATTTTCTTTGCCAGCATCATCCTACCAATAGAAGCTAGTTCTTCTTGCTGATAATCTGGAAAAGGAACAATTGAAATTCTATGATTTATTTCTGATAGTTCTTTTTCAATCTCCTTTGCTTCTTGGTAATTATTGGCCATAAAAATAGCTAAGGTGTGTCCTTCTAGTTGGCGTAAACTCTCAAAAAATTCAATTTTTGGGTTTGGTCTTGCTGAGAAAAAATCATAAACTACTGGAAAATCTTCTGTTGTAATTTTTGGAAGGAAAAAATCCTTACAGTTCGCAACAACTGCTCTCAAGCCAAATAATGATTCCAAGAATTGAATGGCAAATTTTCGACCTGAGCCTTGTTCACCCGTAAAAATATAAAAGTGCCTTTGCTTCTCATTATTATTTATTTTATTTTGGAATGATAAATAGGCGATAAGTTCCTTTACTGCATTTTTAAAATCAGTCAACCCAACAATACTATTCAATTCCTGTAACTTTTCAGCGTTAGAATTCATCAATGAATACTTTGTATCATTTCGACTATTGAGTAAAAATTTGATCAGATCACCACGATTACTTCTCTCGATCTTTTTTAAAAAATCAGTTTCTGTCAATACCTCAAACTTATCCAGAGAAACCTTTTTCTCAAAGATACTTCTAAATTTTTCAATCATTTCTCGCCAACTGTAATCATCTTGTGAAATAAGATAATAAGTCTCGGACTCTTTAATTAGTATCCAACGATTATCAGTAATAAAATCTTCTGTTTGTACTTTTAAAAATTCATCAGGATTTGTAAGCTCAACTTGATAATATTTCATTTCTCACTACCTCATATCATTTATTGATACATTGAGTTTACAAAAAAGGATGGACGATAAATGTCCATTCTAATAATTTTTTCTAAACTTCCTAATAATTTTTAACAATCCAAACTATTCCACAATAATATTCACTACACATCATTTACTTTGCAATAAGTAATGGTTAAAACCAATTCATTCAATCATTATCCACATTATGACACCTTGAAAACAAGCATTTTCAAAGTATTTTTAGATTTTGTATTTTTTTCACTCATCTTACACTAGTTAGTTTCCCTAGGCCAAACCTTCTAGAGTTTCATCCATAGGGTGGGTAAATGGAAATAGAATGGGATAGTTTGATGCTGCCGCTTCTACTCACTATAAAAAATTACTCACTCTGATAATTCCCCACCACATAATAAAAAGCCTTGCTTGTACTGACCCCAAAAAGTTGGACAATAAATTATTGAAAGGATTTAGTTCTGTATTGCACAGGACTGAGTCCTTTTAATTTTGTCTTGATACGTTTATTGTTGTAATAAAAAATATAATCCGTAATGGCTTGTTCTAGCTTATCAAGCGACTTAAAAGTCTTTTCATAACCGTAAAACATCTCAGACTTTAAGATGCCAAAGAAGGACTCCATCATGCCATTATCTG
>SKDZ01000158.1_pt2 | contig 47118 bp, 60 predicted proteins | sample 4826551 | NCBI WGS metagenome assembly SKDZ01 (sample SAMN11008822, study PRJNA524170) | human gut metagenome | biome: Human fecal sample; material: Feces; isolation source: fecal sample from pouch patient p12, p15 | host: Homo sapiens | place: Israel: Tel-Aviv | collected 2016-02-02 | reverse complement strand
CTCATTGGCGGCCCCTATCCCTGCTCTCTCCCCGTTGCTCAAAATAGAGCGGGTTCCCGTGCCGTCCTCCGACCCCGACCCACAACGCCATAATCGCCTCCAGGTTGTGTACTCGTTCTCGGCGAACATCGTCACCTTAGCTCAGCTGCGCAATAAAGACAACACCCCTCCGACCCCGCAAAATCCCACTAGCGAACCGAACCCGTGGGAGGTGGGCTGGCTACTGTGGTGTTTCAGCCCGGACCCGACGCACCCCTACGACCCGAGCCCGACCTCTAACTCGAACTTCCGCTTCTATGCCCTATGCCTCAAGCCCAACGGCTGGGAGGTGTCGAAGCAGGATCCCTCGTACAAGGGCGGGCAGCGCTTCCTGAAGTCGAATGACGCAAAAGACCCGAGGAAGTTCCCTCCGCACAACACAACGGAAGAAAACGTCAACCCGTACTCGGTCCTCGTCAAGGCCTGCCACGAGTATCCGCTGGGCACAACCCCCGCGCAACTAGAGAACGACATAATCCCAGCCAATAGGAACTCCGAAGCGGGCAACAAAGCACGACTGACCCCCACTAGAAATGTGTTCCACATTTTCGTGGAATCCTCCTTACTGACCAACGTTATCGATGAAGAAAAGCCGCTGCCCCCACACGTTCCGGCGTTCTACGCCGAGGACGCCCGTGTGCGTTTCACGTCGATGTGGCACGCGACCCCGAAGAGACCGCACAGACAAACCCAGCCTGCCGACTACGACCCCTTGAGCCTGCACGCGACGGGCTACCCGCCTCAAGGGGTGGTATGGTTCTAGGCATGGAAGAGAGCTCTACACCCGACAGGGACTATGACCCGAACCGCCTAGACGGATTGACGTACGGCTTCTACGACGCCTACTTGGCCCGGGAGGCGGGCGCACACCCCTACGACAACCGGAACCCATCCGTATACGAGCCGCACTACTACCCGGCGTGCCGGTCGCTGTGCGGATTCAACCCGCCTATACCGACGCATGACGGGAATGCCATATCGCGGGGTGAGTTCTCCGACGAGATAGAGGATTTCAGCGTGCATTTGAACGCGCTGCAAACATTGATTGACGCGGCGTGGCGCACGGTGCCCGAGAACGACAACCCGCTCCTGCGCGGCTACCCTTATGCTGTGCGCCACACGGAAGATAGTTGGGTGGAGTTCCGTTTGTCGAACGACTATACGACGGCCCCCGTACGCTTGCAGCCGGGGGAGGGCTACGACTTCCTCAGAAGACGGAAGATCCCGGCGCACAGCCCCCGGCCCGACAGGGCGGCTTTTGTGCCGTATACTGAGGTGAAGGCTCTTCTAGCGAAAAGGAAGGAGACGGATGACGCAGGCTGACGTGCAGCGCAACGCCATAGTGGCGTGGATGGCGAAGCATGACGGTGACTTCGGCTACACGAACGACTACCGCCGCCGGGACCCGGAGCGCTACGGGTGGGGTGACTGCTCCAGCACGATAGCGCAGGCTTACCGGCAGTGTGCGGGCATCGAAATAGGCGAGCGGAGTTTCAATATAGCGTCGGACCCCGACGCGTATACTGTGGCGTCGGCGACGAGTTGGCGGGACCTACCCCTCAGTGACCTGAAGCCGGCGGACATTATTTGCATGGGCTGGCACTCCGGCGCTTTCGCAGGGCGGATAAGCCACGTGGAGCTCTATGCCGGGGGCATGTACACGTGGGGGCACGGAGGCCCGGGCAGGGGCCCGAGGCTGCATTCGCTGTCGGACCGGTCCCTGACAGGCTCGGCGACGATCATTATCGTCAAGCGCTATATTCAAGACAGCAACCAAGACGACAACACCAGTAAAGGAGACGAGTTGACACCCGACGAGCACAACATGCTCAGCTGGCTGTACGAGAACATCAAGGTGCCGAGCCAGGGCTTCGGCTACCCCCAGGCGACGCAGAACTCCATCGCGGAGCTGAAGGAAGTGGCTACCAACCTGACGCAGGCCGTGGAGTCGATGACGGCGACTGTGAACAGGATCGCTACCGACCTGACCGTGCCGGGCTATGGCTTCGGCTACCCGGCGGCCTCCCACGCGGCGCTTGAGGAGACGATCAACAAGCTGAACGATATCCAGAACACGCTTGCACAGAAGAAGGGGGGAGACTCCAAGTGACCGACACACCTACACCCGCCTCTACCGGCCCCAAGCACTTGGATACTCCGACGCTGACGGACGAGCAGAAGGCTGCGGCGTTCGCCGCGGCTGCGCACACCGTGGAGACGGGCGGCCTGCCCCAGGGGGACGGCGGCCTGGCGGACCCGAACCGGAAGAACGCCTACCACTTCGACGAGCTCGTGCCGACGCAGATCCAGCACAAAGCACGGTCGATCATCCGGACGTTCGTAGTCAGTCTCGTCGGCGTGCTGGCGGCCCTGGCTGCGAAATGGGGCCTGACGCTGCCCGCTGACCTGGTGGACACGATCACGGCGACCGTGTGGGGGCTAGTGACTGTGTGCGCACAGTGGCTACTCAATACGAAGCCGGTGGACCGCTTCCTGCACAAGGTGGTGCCGTTCCTGGCGACCACGCCGAATAAGTAATTCGCGACGCACAGCATAGAAATAGAGAAGAACCCCGCTGCTCGAAGGCAGCGGGGTTCTTCTCTATCCTCAAGAGGCAGGTGGCTAGCAGATCCAGGTCCGACCCCACCTACGGCAGGTGGGGTACCAGCTGGCGAACATCCACCCGAAAACATTCCAAGAATACATATATTTCTCCTCTCTGTTGAGTTACTGTGCGCAACCAGTGTACACGCTGTCAAGCCGCGATGAGGTTGAGCTGGTGCTGGGTCCAGGCGAAGGCTGCGAGGGCGGAGATCGTGCCGAGGGATGTGAAGGCGAGGGAGACCCAGAAGACGACGGCGCCGGCCTTGGGGAAGCCGCACCACGTGACGATGTAGGCGACGAGAGTCCAGAACCCCTGTGCGACGAGGAATGCGACGGGAACGGTGACGAAATATAGGAGCATGTTCAATCCTTTCTCTAGTCCGGTATCGCTATAACCCGACTGTAGCTGCCTCCGGAGGACAAGTCAAGTTTGCGCACACCCCGGCGACCCTGCTAGAGTCGTCGCATCGACGATTACACCGCACACGAGAGGAGAGACACGATGTTTCACGTGCATTTCATCTGGGCGCAGTCTACGTCCGGGATCATAGGGGTCAACGGGAAGCTTCCGTGGCACGACAGGGGCGACCTGCAGCATTTCAAGGACATGACGACGGGAAAGACCATCGTTATGGGCCGGAAGACCCGACAATCCTTGCCACAGCGCAATAAGAGGCTGCCTGACAGGACGAACATCGTGTTGAGTCGGACGATGAAGTCGACCAAATCGATTAAAGCCGTGGCGAGCCCGTATGCTGCGATAGAGCAGACCCTCGTCGAGGGCCGGGACGAAGCGTGGGTAATTGGTGGGCACGAGACGTTCCAGGCGTTCATTACAGCCCATGACCTGGACAGGCTACCGTTCAGGCTGGACGCTTACGTCTCCGTGCTAGCGGTGGACGACGAGATCCAGCCAATCACCGCACGGGACAGCATCACATGGGCGCCTACGCTGGACGACCGCTGGGTACTGCTGTACGACCACATGGCGGGGCCTAGACGCCGCCTGCAGAAGTATGTTAAGGTGTTCAGGTAAGCTCCTTTCTCTCAGGGCCCCGCCGGGTGAGCGCTATGCCCCGGCGGGGTCTGCTGTGCGCATGGTAACATTCCTCTTAAGCCTGACTAGAGAGGGAGTTTTATGAGAGTCGACGTTCAAACGAGCCGCTTAGCCACTGCTAACGGGTCTATTGCGACGCTTAGCGGCACGCTGCCCAACCTTGACTTGGACGTTGCGCTGGCGAAGGGCGTGAAGGCCGTGTACCTTACGGTGTTCGCCAGCGCGGCGGAGACGAAGGTCACGTCGCTGAGCACCGAAGGCGGCACGTTCTGTGTGACTGTCCATGCTGCGGACAAGCGGCCTACCGTGAAGGTGTGCGACCCACTTGAGGCGCCGGTGGTGATCCGGTACAGGGGGCTGTGATGGCCGCACCCAAGAAACAAAGCAAGAAAAAGGCCCCCGCGCAGACTAAAACTGCGGCCAAAGACCTGGTGAAGAACGACCGGGATCGCTTTGCTATCCAGAGCTCGACTGGCGAGCTGGCGATGGACGATAGGCGGCTGCTCACCCTCGCGCAGGCGGGGGCCAGCCCCGCCGAGATGTCCGAGGAGCTCGGCCTGCCTGCGGAGACGTGCCTTGCCCGTGTGCGCTCCTTGCTGAAGCGCAACGACGTGTGGACGAACCTGGAGCGTCAGCAAATGCTGATCGCCGACATGTACGACTTGAAGACACGCGCCTTCAACTTCCTGGAGAAGTGCTTCGAGTCGGACGAGATAGCCGCTCGGCACATTGAGGCCGTCAACAGCGTGCTTAAGCAGCTCGGGGACCGCTTGGACAAGGTGAAGGAGTACAACGACGAAGAAGAGGCCAGGGTTACGAAGCAGCAAACCCGGCTGATCCTCGACCTGGTGGAGGACGCCTGGGAGCGTGTGCGCATTCACATTTCCAACGCCTACGCCAACAACCAATTACTCGACCCGGAGGCGATGGACGAGGTTTTCTATCAGGCGTTGAAGGAGGCCCATGCTGATCAAAGCTAGCGCGATCGACAGCGCTATCGCCACCGTCAAGGCGCACAGGAGACAGGACAGCTTCAAGTCGGACCCCGTGGGCTGGGCTCAGTACATGCTGGGTACAGACGAGGGGACGTTGTGGAGTAAACAGCGGGAGATCGCTCGGGCTGTGGTGGAGAATAACTCGACGGCCGTGAAGGCCGGCCACGGCGTTGGGAAGTCCCGACTGATGGCTGTGCTGATCTGCTGGTGGGTCGACACCCGCTACCCGCACTGCTACGTGATATCCACAGCTCCGTCTATGGCGCAGGTGCAGGATGTTTTGTGGCGCGAGGTAATGCAGTTGAAAGACATCGTGGAGAGACGCTTCGAAGAGGGACTCGTCGACCATAAGCTCCCAGGGCGCATCACGATGGACGTGCAGTGGAAGGACGACGTGACGAAGCTCCCGCTGGGCCGCGGCAGGAAGCCGCCGGACAACCTGGGCGGCAACTCCTTCCAGGGCATCCACGGCGACGTGTTGGCGATCGGCGACGAGGCCTGCGGGCTCTCAGGCGAGTTAATCGATGCACTGGCGAACATCACAACGAACGAGGCGTCTCGGCGTGTGCTGATCGCGAACCCCACGGACCCGATGAGTTATTTGGGGAAGATCTTCAAGGAAGAGATGGAGAACTGGAAGCGTATGTCCATCTCGGTCCTAGAGAGCCCGAACTTCACCGGCGAGCCCATGCCCCCCAATGTGCTGCAGAAGCTCACCGGGCCTTCTTATGTGGAGCAGAAGAAGCAGGAGTACGGCGAGGACAGCGCGAGGTTCAAGGCCCGCGTACTGGGTGAGTTCGCGTTCGACATCGAGGACTCGCTGATCCTGCCGGGCGATGTTGAGACAGCGTGTCTCACTGAGAGGGAGCGGATCGGCCGGCCGGTGCTGGGCGTGGACGTGGCGCGCTTCGGCGCCGCCCGCTCCGTGGTTTACCTGTGCGTCAACGGGGTTGTGCGCTTCGTGGACTCGTGGTCGAAGACTGACCTGGTGCACAGCGCACAGAGGGTGCACGACCTGGCTCTGCGGGAGGGCGCACACGCCGTGGCGATCGACTGCGACGGCATCGGAGGCGGTATGTTCGACATCCTGAACTCGTACGCTAACCGCACATACGACATTTTGGCTGTGCGAGGGTCCATGTCGAGCCCCGACAGGGGCCGGTGGCATAACTATCGGTCTTACATGTGGGACTCCTTCAGGTACCGGTGTCGCACAGGGGAGCTGGATCTGGACCCGTTGGACATTGACCTGCATGATGAGCTTCTATCCGTCGGCTACTCGTATAATACGATGTCCGGGGGGCTCGTCCTGGACTCTAAGGACAAGCTGAAGAAGGACGTCGGCAAGTCGCCCGACTTGGCAGACGCAGCGGTGTATGCCGCTATAACAGATCAGAACATACGGGACGCCATCCAACAGGAGACCGTGTTCTCCGACGCGGGGGACATGATGGATGGCGACGAAGATGACTACCTACACGAAATGGGGGAGACTTTTGGATTCCAACGCATACTCGTTTAGCGACGAGGGTATCGCGTTCATCAACGAGGCGCAGAGATCCTACCTCCTGGACGAGGGCGCCAACTGGGTGAGCTATGCCGACGACAAGGGACTGACGCTGGCTTTCATCCACGAAGTTGTGCGCGGTCTTCGGGACATGGCACGCGACCACCCGCTGCATAAGCGCGGCGCACAACTGAGGACCAGCTACATTTTCGGCGACGACTTGGTATTCAGCGACACCTCTTCGAAGCTGGACAAGTTCATCAAGTCGGAATCGGCGCAGAGGACGCTGTTCTCCGCTTCTGCGATGGAGAGCCTGAATCTGGAGCGGTTCTGTGCGGGGAATGTGTTCCTGTTCCGTGAGGTGCATACCGACAAGCTGACGCTGGTGCCCGTGGAGGAGATCGAGGAGATCGTCCGGGATTCGTTCGATTCGTCCGTCGTGAAGTATGTGCGTCGCACATGGACCCCGGACGGGCAGAACACGATCAGCCAGTGGTTTCCGACTGCCGAGTACAGGCGCGGGGTGCAGCGGTTGAGGAAGCCGCCGAACACGGCCTACGAGGTGAACGGCAACTACGTCGTGTACATCCTTTCGTCGGGTAGGCACGCCGGGCATGCATTCGGTGCGCCGGACTCGCTGGCGGCTGCGCTGTGGAGCGTCGCCTACTCGGGGTATTTGCGCGACAGCGCTAGGCTGTCTAAAGCGTTGTCGAAGATCGCTTGGGCTATTGTCAACAGCAACAACCAGGGCAAGCGACAGTCGGCTGTAGAGATCTCGAATCGCGGCGACGTGGTCGGAGCTACGGCGAGTTTGGGACCCAATCAGTCTCTTGCTGGTGTGGGCGTCCCGAGCGCACAGGTCAACTATGGGAACGGCCAGCCTTTGGCCGCTCTTGTGGCGGCGAGCTTCGGCATCCCGGTCATTGCGCTGTTGTCGTCGCCCGGTGCGACGGGTGGTTCCTACGGGGCCGCGACGACGCTGGACAGGCCGACGATCAACGGCTTCAAGCTGGAGCAGCGCAAATGGAGGGATTTCTTCAAGCAGGTGATGATGGACGTGGACCCGTCGGTGAAGGACGTGGACATCAAGTTCCCGTCGATCGAGCAAGATCCGACCTATCGGGCTTTGCAGTCGCTTGCTACGTCTATGTCCACTGGGGCCATCCACCAGGATGAGTACCGCCAGGCTGTGCTCAATCTGCTCGCTGTGCCCGATATTCACGGCGATGAGCTTCCGGAGCCGAACGATTTTCTGAAGAGTGGTAATGTGTCTGGTGGAGACGACGGCGATGCTGTGCGCGACCCGGTGGCACGCCAAGGCAACCAGGGTGCCGTCCCCGGCGGTTTCAATCAAGGAGACACCGAAGATGAAGATCAGTGAGAGCACGAACACCAGTGTCCTAAAACCCGTTAAGGGCACACGCAAGTGGCTTGTGCGACTCATAACAGAGGGCCAGGGCTCGACCGGAGTCTATACGAAGGAAGCGCTGCAGGGCAGTTTCGCCGAGGCGTTCCCCGTTGGAACACACATGTACATCGACCACGCCACCGAAGCTGAAACCGACGAGCGCCCCGAGGGGACGTTGACGAAGCTGGCGGCCGTGATCGCCGAGACGCCTCACTGGCAGGATGCGCCGGAGCCCGGGATGTATGCGACGATCGAGGTGGTAGAGCAGTGGGCGCCCTTCATCGAGCAGGTGTCGGATATCATCGGCGTGTCGATTCACTGCGGGGCTACGTTGGTCCAGGACGACGACCTCGTGACGGCAGGTGAGCCCACGCCGCCTGTGATAGAGTCGTTCATACCGTCGCCCGTTAATTCCGTGGATTTCGTCACAGTTCCGGGTGCTGGCGGGCGCCTCGTCGAGGCTCTGGAATCGTTCAAAAACGGAAATGCTATTATGGACGGTAGCAATAAACACAATTCCGAAAGGAAGAGAATGGACACTGAGTTCAAGGAGGCCCTGGAGGCCCTGGACACTAAACTCTCCGCTCTCGTCGAAGCCCTCGCCGATAAGGCCAAGAAGAAGGACGAAGAGGACGAAGAGGACGCCAAGAAGGCCAAGGAGGAAGAAGAGGACAAGGCCAAGAAGGCTAAGGAGGCCATCCTTGCTCTCGCCGACTCCGACCTTCCCGAGGTTTCCCGTGTGCGGGTCGCCGAGGCCATCGCCCGCGGCTATGACGCCAAGACGATCATGGACCGCGAAACTAAGCTCGTCGAATCCATCCGCGAGAGCCTGTCGGGCGGCTTCGCCCCCGAGCACGTGCCCTCCGGTAAGAGTGCCGACGACTTCGAAGCCGAATTCGCCAAGCTGACCTGGTAAGGAGACTACCGCATGGCACAGAATCACGTCAAGGGCGGGGATACCTACGAAGTCCTGGTTGACGCCGCCGTCAAGTCGGGCGACGTCGTCGCCGTCGGCAAGGTCGGGGCCGTCGCCCTCACCTCCGCTACGCCCAAGGACGACAATAACTTCTACTCGACGCTCGCTTTCGAAGGCATCGCACACCTCGGACTGGATGGATCCGTCAAGGTCGGGGATATCGTGACGATCGACGGCACCACCGAGTCCGGCAAGGCGGCCAAGCCCGAAATCGCGGCCGACCCGAAGGGCAAGATCGTCGTCGGCTTCGTGCTCAACCCGCTGTCGAGCGCATCGACCAAGTACGCCGTCAAGCTCACCCAGGCTTGGCTCTAAGGAGGATATCTACATGGCGATCAACAAGAGGGAAGCCTACAAAGCGGGTATCCTGCTGCACAGGGCTCTCCACGCGGACGACATCCGTGTGCGCAACTCGGCCCGCAAGGACCTGAGCGAGGCTATCACCACGTCGGACCTGCCGGTCAACCTCGGCCCCACCATGAACAAGATCATGCAGGGTGAATATGAGCAGGTTCCGTCCAACTGGCGTGAGTGGGCCGACACTCTCGAAACGCCCGATTTCGAGACCGTGCCCTACTTCAGCTTCGACTTCACCGACGACAACGTTCCGGTCCGTAAGGAAGGAAAGGGCTACGTCGCACAAGGGCTGCCCGCCGTCGGCGAGCTCGGCGAGTACCCGATCCTCGGCCTGAAGGCAGAACAGTTCAAGCTGAAGCTCGCCAAGGCCGGCGTTCAGATCCCGCTCTCCTGGGAGACCCTGAAGCGCTACGGCGCCGACTGGAACCTGATCCCCCGGATCACGAAGGAGCTCGGCCGCCGCGCTGCCAACCAGGAATCCATCGAGGCGGCCCTGCAGCTTGTCCAGCCGACGGGACTCAACACGACCAACTTCAAGGCGGCTAACAAGAACGTTCTGGCCGGCAACCCCGAACTGAGCATCGAGGCGCTGGAGAAGGCGTTCGCACAGCTGGCGATCACCAAGTACAACGGCAAGCGGATCATCATGCCGACGAAGTTCAACCTGATCGTGCCCCCGGCTCTGGCGAGCCGCGCGGAGCAGATCATGAAGGTCGTCGAGATCCGCCGCCAGAACGGCACCGAGACCCAGGTGATGGGCAACACAGTGTCCGGAAAGGTCGCGAACGTCTACGAGGTTCCCGAGCTCGCGCTCATCGCCGGCGATTACGCCGACAAGTGCTGGTTCCTCCTGCCCCCGAAGGGCACGATGCCCCGCAAGAACATCGTTAACGTGTTCCTGGAGGGAGAGACCGGGCCGAAGATCTTCGTCGAGAAGACGACGAACAGCTCCGAACTGGAGGGCTCGTTCGAGAACGATGCTTACAGGACGAAGATCCGCCACCTCGTCAAGTCCGCTTTCATCGCTCCGGAGGGCACCCTGGCCTCCAGCGGTGCGGGCGCCTGATAACGATACCCGACAAGGATGGAAACCCCGCCCTCACAAGGGGCGGGGTTTCCTGCAATGGAAAGGAACTGCAGTGCCCGACAAGCCGAAGATAACCGTGGAGGAGCTGAAGCTGTTTCTGCCCGGCATCGACCTGGACGCTAAGCTACTCGAACGGCTGTGCGCACTGTACACGAACGTGTTCAAGGCTGCCGCGGCGGCTTTGCGAGCCTATGCTGCGAAGCTCGTCTCGGAGGGTGGGGTCGAGAACGTCAAGGCGGACGACTTCACGCTGTCCGGCGGCGACAAGAACATCGAGGCGCTGCTCGCTCTGGCCGACAAGTACGACGCACAGGGGGATGCGCTGGAGAACGGCGAGGGGCTCGTTCTCGTCCCGATGAAGGGGGACGACGTGTTCGAGAGAGCGAGGGAGTTCCTTGGCCGGTATCTCTGAAGGCCGCCTGGCGATGGCGGCCAAACGCGTAGAACGCTACATGGTGGATGAGGTGACGATATACGATGGCAAGAACATCAAATACGACGCTAAGACTGACAGCTATGATTATGGCGCAGTCGTATATTCTGGGAAGGCGCGTATACAGCCGATACGCCAACCTGAGGTAGCCAACGACCAGGTTGCTCCTCAGACGACTAACCGTGTGCGCGTACAACTGCCTCGATCGACTATGTCTCTGACTATCCCGATGGCTGCACGCATCAAAGTAACAAAGACCCAGGACACCCCGCACATGGTCGGCTACCTGATGACGGTGGCGGCTGTGATCGACGCGTCTCAGTCGTTCGAGCGGACGATTATCTGCAACACGCCGATGAACAAGGCCGAGGTGTAGGTATGAAGATCCGCACAAAGATCGGAGCCAACAAGTTCACGAAGTACGCCAAGCGCATCGGGGACTTCCGAGAGTATGACTTGTTCGCGAACGTCATCGACAAGATCTCCGAAGAAATCCCGCCGGCTCTGCAGGAGACGATTGAGAAGACCCCGTCCGCTCTCGTGCCGGGGAAGATCGGCCGTATCTGGACGAGCCACATGCACGACAGCGTAAGCGTCGTCGTGCCGGACAACGTGACGGTCGAGTATGGCTGGATCGAGGGGTCCAACAAGTTCGACGGCGGTTGGGACCACGACTACATCCTCGGCCAGGAGTACGGCGATGATAGAGTGTGGGGCATGAAGGCCTTGGACAAAGTGGCAAAGCAGGTGAAGCTCGACGAGAAGACCCGCAAAGAAGTCTACACGGAGACTCGCCGCATCTGGAAGTGGGGAAGGTAGCGACGCATGGCCAAGTATATCGACGACATTATGGCGAAGATCCGCGAGCTCTCCGAGGTTCCGCCCCAGCGGGTTGTCGAGGAAGTGGCGCTGCCCGACTTCGACGAAGGCCAGAAGATGCCGTACATCGCGGTTGTGTTCGGCACGCCGGGGCACATCAGTCAGGCGACTAGCATCGTCTCCCAGCTCAACGACGGCTACCGAGTGTTTTTCCTGTGCCATGTGCGAGCACTCACCGCACAGCATGCCCGCGAGATCGGGGAGCGCATCCTGTGGGGCCTGGTCGGCTTCGAGCCGGACAACAGCGGCGGGATAACGGTCCACGGCGGCCAGGGTTTGAATTACGCCGGAACAAACCACAAGGTGGTGCAGTGCGGCTACGAGCTCTACTGCTCCTTTATCACGAACCTCAAAAACCGTATTTGATAGGATGGTGCATATGGGCCTCTACAAAGACATGAACACCGGGGACGTCGGAACGTACCCGGATGACTTCGCTCAGTTCTTCGGGACGTTGGTGCCGATAACAGAGGAAGAGCCTTGTAGCGACTGTTTCATTGACAACGACAACGAGAAAAGGGGGAAGCACAGTGGCTAACGAAGTTCGTATGCTTCGCGGCAACGTGACTATTCTCTTCGCCGCTCCTGAGGCATTCGCTGACTGGCAGCATCCTACGGCGGCGGAACTCAACGCACAGTTCAGTGCGACCGACAACCCGCGCAACCTGGTGTTCAATGTGTCGTGTGCGATCCTGGACGGCTATTCGCTCGGCGAGACCGACCCCGACACGGACAATACCCGAACGATCTGCGACATCTCCGAAGTGGAGAACCCGACCCTCGCGAAGTACGAGGGCAAGTTCACTGCACTCCGCGACGAGAGCGTGGACGACCAGGGCGTGTTCAACATGATCCGGGACATCACGATGAAACCCGACATCACGCTGTTCATCGTGGAGCGCATCGGTAAGCGTCCGAACAAGCCGTTCGAGGCGGGGGATGTGTTCAGCATCTACCGCTTCCAGACCGACTACCCGGTCGACGGGTACGAGTCTAACGGCTTCATCAAGTACGAGCCGAACTTCCTTCAAAACGGTGCGTTCGTCCTCAACGAAAAGGTGGCCGCATAATGGATAAGAAAGTACTCTCCAACGAGCACGTCAACGTCTGGGTTCTCCCCAAGGCGTCCGTGAAGGACATCAACGCCATCACCGTGGAGGAAATGAACTCCGCTGTGGCTATCGGCGATGCGATCAACTGGGACGATACCACTATCCCCGCTGCCAAGGCGTCGAAGGAGCAGTCGTCCCTCTCCCTGCTCGACGCGGCTGGGTCTTCTTCTCGTGGCGCCGCACAGTACGAGGGATCCCTCACCATGTACTACCCGACGAACCCCGACGACGCGAACTCGATCTACGCCAAGGCGTGGAACATGTTCAAGAAGACCCGCGTCGACCTGGTTCTGGTTGTGCGTGGTGTCCTGAAGGGCCGCGAGCCCATTGCTGCCGGTCAGTGGTACTGCGCGTTCCTCATGATCGAGTCCACGTACAAGAACACGCTGGAAGGCGACAACCCGACCCGTTACACGGTGTCGTTCCTGCAGCAGGGTCAGTTGGCCGTCAACGGCGTCTTCAAGGACAGCACGACGGCGATCACCGACACGGAGGATCTAACGGTGTCCCTCAACGAGAACCGTCCGATCCTTCCGAAGATCCACGGCCATGTGGCGCGCTCCGTGTGCTCCTACCTGTCGAAGGACACCTCGACGGTGTCGGTCAGCCCGCTCGGCGTGGTGACCGGCCGGAAGACGGGCAGCGCGGATGTCATCGTCAGCCACCCCGCTTGTGCGAATGTGACGGTCAAGGTGACTGTGGCATAACGCACCCCCCAGCGAATAGCACAGGGCGTCTCCTCTCCGCCCTGTGCTATTCTTGTTTACGACGTTACCCTAACGCCTAACAGAGAGGATTTCAACTATGGACATTTTCGAGGTGCTGTCTCGGTCCAAGGCGCCGAAGGCCGAGAAGGTCGTGTACCTGGACGCCGAGGCGGTGCAGGATGTCGAGCGGCTCATCAAAGAGCAGGCCGACGCCGACGTGATCAAGGAAGCGGTGAAGAGGCGGGATGCCTCTAAGCTGACGTTCCACCTTCAGTCTGTGACAGCCGATGTGCGCGAAGAGCTGATGATCGGTATCGAAAGCGCAGACAAGACGAAGAACAAGACGAAGCGCGTATCGGAGGCCTACCTGGCGCTTCTGTCGAAGACGCTGTACAAGATCGAGGACGCCGAAGGCAATGTGGACGAGAGGAAGTTCAATTCAGAGGAGATCCGTAAGATCCTGAACGCACTGCCCGGCGAACAGTACTTGGGCCTGCTCGTGGCGGCGATGAACCTCCTCGGGGCCTCCGCCGACTACGACAATGCGGTGACGGTGGATTTCTGATAGACGCCCTCCAAGACAAAGGGGGGAGCGGCGCTCTATCGATGGTTAGGACGGCGGTGGACCTGCACATGAGGCCCACCGCCGTCATTTATAACCAGCCCGACCCTTTCGGGCATTGGACGGAGTTGGACTATAAGCTTGTATTGGCTTACAAGACGGTTAAGGACGAAACGTGTCAGAAGTGCGGTAATCCTATCTGGCTGTGCCATTCGAACGATCCTGATATAGCGTGGCGCGCAGAAGATAGAACATGCTATGCTACTAAAGCAAGGATGATGCATGATTGGGTCAGCACACACCGAGCCACCGATCCGCCCCCCTACGAGGATAAGCAGAAGTGGGGTAAGGATACCGTGATGACGCCGTACATGCCAGACTACGCGGAACGAGACCTGCCTACGAGGATGGACTACTACAACAGGAGTGAGTGATGCCTGATATCAAGCAGACTATCGAGTTCAACGTACAGGGTACGTCTGAGCTCCACGAGGCTGCGGAATCCATCAACACTATCGCACAAGCCCTCGACAATATCAAGGGCAAGGTCGTCGGCGCCGACATCGGCAAAGGCCTGGATGGAGCCGGCCGAGGCGGCAGGGAAGCCGGGGAGGGCTTCGACAGGGCCGGCCGAGCGGCGGAAGAGGCGAAGTCGCGCATATCCAACATGCGCTACGCCCTCTACGACGTGGCAGCCGTTATGCAGAACATCTCGAAGGCGACGATCGGCGCGTTTACTACCGTCGTCAAAGAGTCGATGGACTACGAGTCGGCCTTCGCACAGGTGAAGCGGACTAACGACATCGCCGGGAAATCCGCAGACGAACTACGCGGCAAACTCGAACAGATGGCCGCCTCCGTCACGACAACGAACTTCAAAGACCTGTCGAACATCGCCGCCCTCGGCGGACAGTTGGGCGTAGCCAAAGAGTCCATCACCGACTTCACCGAGACGGTCGCGAAGCTGTCGGCCACCACCGACCTTTCGCTCGACAAGTCCGGCGAGACGATCGCGCGCTTCCAGACGATCATGGGCACGACCGGCCAAAACTTCGACAACATCGCGTCCTCGATCTTGAAGGTCGGCGTCAACTCGGCTGCGACGGAATCCCAGATCGCCAACACGTCCACGCAGATCTCCGCTATGGGCAAGTTCGCTGGTATGACCGAATACCAGGTGGTCGGCTTGTCCGGCGCTCTGGCGTCGATCGGCGTCGCCCCCGAGCTCTCCCGTGGTGTCATCACGCGTATGTTCACCCAGATGCAGAAGGCCATCAGGGGCGGCGGGGACGAGCTCAACCTGTTCGCCCGCGTGGCGGGCGTCTCCGCACAGGAAGTCCAGTCCGCATGGGGCACCTCAAAGTTCAGCGACATCTTCGTTAAATTCATCGCCGGGTTGAAGAACCAGGGCCAGGGCGCTATCGGTGTGCTCAAAGACCTTGGCATCAAGGCATCCCGCGACGTCCCGACGATCCTCCGTCTAGCCGAGGCGCACAAAACACTCGAACAGACAATGAAGGACGCCGAGGCCGGCTACAACGACTCGAAGACGCTCAACGACCAGTACCAGCAGATCGCCTCCACTACGGCAGGCAAGCTAGAGATGCTGAAGAACTCGTGGGCGAACCTGAAGGCTGAGATCGGTAGATCCTCGAACTCGGGGATCGGAGACATGCTCGGATCCCTTACGGGTCTCGTCACGGTCCTGACGAACCTCGTGCAGAACCCCGCTGCGCAGTGGGTTGCCAAGCTGGCCGGCGCCTTCCTGACGGCCGGCGGGATCATGGCCGGCTACTACGCCAAGCAGGCCCTCGTGCTCGGCGGCGCCTACGCGTTGACGACGGCGCAGAGGTCCATGGGGATCGCGATGCAGCACCCCATCACGTCCATCCGCTCACTCTTGTCGGCCCTCGCGGAGACGGTCAAACTCTACAAGCTGTCGACGGTCTCCGTCAACGAACAGACCGGTGCCCTCTACAAGAACGCCGGCGCCGCTCGGGGCGCAGCAGGCGCGCAGCGGGCAGCAGGCCAGGCCGCCGCTTCGCAGTCCGCGGCCGGAGCTGCAGCGGGCGGAGCGGGACAAGCCGCCGGAGCGATGGACACCGCGGGGAAAGCCACCTCGGGGCTCATGGGCGCCCTCAAGGGGCTCGCCGCCGGGGCGGGAATCTCCCTGTTCTTCACCGGGCTGGCGAAAGTCACGGAAGGGTGGACGAAGCGCTCCGAGGCTGCCAGAGCAGAGGCCAAGGCGCTCCAGCAGGCCCAGGCCGACCTCGCACAGTCCGTGATGCAGGACACGAAGGCCTTCGAGGAGGGTGGCAGCGCAGCCTATGTGTTCGCGAAAGCCACTAACAAGGCCGGCGAGTCTATGTCCTCGCAGTTGTTCTCCACATCGGACGCTAACGCTCAGACCAAGGCCCTCGCACAGGCACAGGAGCTCCTCGCGCAGAAGACCGGGCAGTCGACTGACGAGATATCGAAGCAAACGTACGCTATCGGCGAGAACTCGCTGAAGAAGATGGCTGAGCAGATAGCCGGCAATACGGGCTTCAAGCAGTTCGGCGACGAGCAGCTGGCCACGCTGCGCCAGATGGGCTTCTCCGTGCAGGAGTACTCGAAGCTTGTCACTCAGGGCAACTCGGAGATGACGGATTCGCAGAAGAAACTCGCCGAGCTCTACCGTCAGAACGGCTTCGGTTCTATAGCCGACGACATCGAACGCAGCACCCAGAAGTCCAGCCAGTACATTGATTCGTTCAAGAACAAGATCCAGGAAATGGTGGCCTCCGGCAAGATCTCCTGGTTCGACGGCGAGAAGATCCTTGACACGCTGAAGAAGATCGACGACAACGCGCACCAAACGTTCGACGGTGTGCGCAACGAGTCTGATCTGGCGGCGCAGACCATGAAGGGCTTGAAGGGCGACACAGCCGACGCCGCGGACGAGATGGACAACATGGGCGAGAAGGCCGACAAGGCCGCCAAGGAGCTCAAGAAGGTCGTCGACTCCGCGCTGTCCGGCGACGAGGCGTTCGTCAATCTAGAAGACGCCGTGGCCAACTTGGGTGAGAGTCTGTATAAGAACGGAATGAACTTCGACGAGTTCTCCGAGGCGGGCCGGTCCAACCTAAAGGCGCTCTATGCTGTTGTGCGCCAAGCCGCAGAGGCCTCCGGCGGGGACGCCGAGGTGATGAACGCCTATATCCAGCAGATTATGCAACTGCTGCGCAGCCACGGCGTCGGCTCTGTCCAAGTCCTGGAGAGGGTCGAGCAGCGTCTTCACGCCGTCGCCAACAAGGCGACGCAGTCGGCGAACCAGATTTCGAAGGCCGCTGTACTCGCACAGAAGGCCGGCAACGCGATCGGCATGATCGCTGCCAGCATCGCCACGGGGAAGGACTTCTCGAAGGAGGCCTCGGCTTCACTGCAGGGCCTCGGGAAGTCCTCCACCGCCGCTCTGCCGTCCATCAAGGACCTGGGTAAGGCCCTCGACCAAGGCTTCGCGAGGGGCGCCAGGAACGCCGCCAAGCACGCCAAGAAAGCCCGGCACAGGACGAGGAAGCTCGGGGACCGCGCGAAGAAGGCGGGTAAGAAGATCAAGGAGGCGGCGAAGGAGATAAAGACCTTCACCGACTACATCAGCGAGCTGTCATCCGTGGCGAACGCTGCTTTCAACTTCCGGTGGGAGTTCCCTAAGTCGCTGGACGAGACGGCGAAGTCGTTCAAGACGATCAAGTCGTACTTCGAGAACGCGGCTAAGGACGCGCAGTCCGCAAACAAGGAAATCGGAGACGCCAACAAGTCAATCGAGGAAACGCGCAACAAGATCGCCGAGCTGGACGCCGAGCTGTCGAAGCTGCAGTCGGACCGAAACAAGTTGACTTTCCAACTGAAGGTGGCCGTCGACTATGGCGACACGCTGCGGGCCGACGACATCCGCGCCGAACTGCAGAAGAACGCCGTCGCACAGCAGAAGAACCGCACAGATCGGAAGAACGCCGAAGGCGACCAGGCCGGCAACTACCAGAAGCTGTACGAGGCGATGCAGAAGCTCTCGGACGCGCAGCAGAAGGCGCGGCGCGACCTGGCAGGCTTCTCGGACGCCGCCCGGGAGCAGCGCGGAAACGTTCTGTCCCTCGTCGAGGCATACCAGAAGCAGGTGCTCGCATATGCCAACACGGGCGCCAGCCAGCAGCAGGTGCTAGCCTATGCGTCTGCTCTGCGCGCGGAGTTCATCAACAACATGACTTCGATGGGCTATTCACGTGCGGAGACCGAGAGATACGCAGCGACGTTCACAGACCTGTCGAAGGTGATCAACGGCGTCCCGCGGAACTTCACGGTGGGTGTGAACGCAGACCCGGCTCTGCGTGCCCTCTCTGACCTGGAGGCGAAGAACCGCAAGTCGCAGCATTCGATGGACGACAACAAGGATGCCGCAGACAAGCTCGGAAAATCGCTGAACAACACGGGCGGGGATGCAGCAGGCCTCGGCGGCGCCCTCGGCGGAGGCGGCGTCGGCGGCGCCGCAGAACAAGCAGCCGTGACGTTCCAGCAGCTCGGGCAGATCACTGGCAACATCGGCGCCGAGATGTGGAAGGCCGCCGGATCGGCCAACACAGCCGCACACGGGCTGGGCAACATGGGCAACCAGGCCCACGGCTCCGCCTACTCGATGGACGTGGCCGGGAACAAGGCCGGTTGGATGTCCTATGCGATCAACGGCATCCGGGAGGCCGGCTACGGCGCGTTCAGCAACATCATCAGCAGCGCACAGCAGGCAGGGTTCTCGTTCAACCAAGCTGCAACCGACGCCATCAACCTGTGTAACCGTGTGCGGGATCTTCGAAGCCTGTCGGTGGGTCAGTTCATGTTCGGCTTCAACCAGGCATGGGGGTTCTCCACGGGTGGCAAGGTCGGCGGCTCGTCGTACAGCGGAGGCAAGCAGTCTACGGACACCGTTCCGGCCATGCTGACACCGGGCGAGTTCGTCATCAATCGCCAGGCCGCGCAGACCGTCGGCTACGGCTTCCTGGAGGCGGTCAACTCCGGCCGCGCCGCCGCCTCGGGGGCCTCTGCCGCGTCGTCCGGCGGTGCAGGCGGCGGATTCGGAGGGGGCCCGATTCTCGTCGAGCTGTCCGGCACGGACCGTCACATCCTTGTGAGCGCGGTAAACAAACCGACGATGATAGACGGCAATGCTATAGTGGGGATGGTCAACGGCTCTAACGCCATGGCATCGAGGAGAGGAGCATAGGAATGCCTAAACGACCCAAAGTGTGGTTCGGCACACTGAACGACATGCGTTGGATAGACGCACCCGTGGCTAACTTCCAAAGCAACAGTACAGGATTTAACTACAGCGCCACGACGCTGAGAGGCGACGGCTTCGCCAAGAGGTCTGCGTTGACGCACAGGGAGTTCACGCTCACCTGGGCAGCCAACACCGTAGCCGAGCACGCTGCCCTGCTGTACCTGCTGTCCACCAACGAGCTGCTCTACTACGTAGACCCGCTGGCGATGAAGACGAACCTCTTGCCTGGTTTCATGTCACACTACATCCCGAACGCCACGGTTTTCACCGACGACATCCCACACGTAGCCACTCCGGGCGCCTACAACGGCGCACCTGCGTGGTCGTGGAACCCGGCGTGGATATGGCAGATCGGTCAGAAGATCCACTGGCCGGAGGGCTACAAGCTGTGGGCGGGGGCCCGAGGCGACGGCACGATCCAGATAAACGATACGGCAGTGACGGCAGTCAGCGAGTTCGACGGCCGATACGTGACGACTCAGATCCCTACGAACAATGTCAGCAACCCGTGGGGTGATGTACAGATGTGGGCGAGCTCCCGGATTTCGAGTATCTGTGTGCGAGCCTACCCTGAGACGCAGGTTAAGACGATCAGCGACGTTCCGAACAACTACGGGCCGTTCCTCCCTGGAATGGGCTACGGGGCGCTCCAGCAGAAGGAGCCGTATTCGATACAGGAGTACAGCGCAGCGATCGACGGCTATGAGGTAGCTGTGACAGCCACGTTCGTCGAGAAGGTGCTGCTGTGAGCATCGCACCCGAGCCTTTCGAATACAGGACAGACCGCTCGCTGGAGTCGTTCTCCGCACAGTGGGACCGCATGTCGTACAGCGTACCGGGTGGCACTAAGGGCTACCCTGTGATGACGTTGACGGACAGGTTCTTCAAGCCTGCGGATGTGTCGACGACGTGGACGAACAAGCACCCGGTGTCGAGCGTGTACGAGTTCCGGGGGGATGTGCGAACGTTCACATCCAACTACTCGACGAACACCGTGACCGTTGACGACTTGTGCTACAAGCTCAAGCAGGTGAAGGTCATCCCCACCCAATACAACAACTTCCGGAACGTGGTCGTCGATCTGTTCAAGCTGTGCGACTACGACAAGGTGTATATAGATGGCTTCATCAAAGCAGACCAATACAACCCGATCATCATGGCTCCCGGTGGGTCGTTCAACGTGTGGGACTACCTGAACACACTGTGCGTGGTGCATAACGTGTACATGCTTCGCCAGAACTCGAACCTGCTGTTCCTTCGCGATAATAACTTCCTGAAGGAGCACATGAACAATGTGACGGGCATGAGCTACAGCGTGGACCTCGCACAGTCCACTAAGACTGTGAAGACAACGTACAGGCCTATGCGTTACGCCTACAACGAGTATCTGCCGTTGAGCAAGGAGTCGCGGGACACGATCATTCAAGTGGACGCGAGGAAGACTGTGGAGCATACTATCACGCTCGACGCCTATGTGATCGAAGCCATGACGCCATGGGTGACCCAATGCAAAGACTACATTCCCGCGAAGGACACATCGGGTTTGGAGTATACAGCGTACTGCGTTGCTGGCAACGACGGGCTACCGATCACGGCGTCCCAGTGGTTGGGGCAGGGCGGCAGCCTGTCTGTGCGCCTCGACCCGAAGAACCACAACCAGATCATCGTAACTGTGCGCGGAATGGTGACGTCCGACTACTCGCCGTTCCGCATCGCCGCCTCCTCGGGCCCGTCCAACTACTACAACTCGCTGCGCTTCCGCGGAACTGGACTGGTCATGGGTCCTGAAGACACGTACGTAACGCACACAGGGTCGTCGACGCTGGGCAGCGACGAGGAGCAGATAAACAACCCGTTGATCAATACCCCGTCACTGGCAATAGACAACAGCCTCAGGGCCGTGTGGGAGAAGTCGGGGTCAATCCCGACGATCACGCTCACATCACCTAACCTGGAAAGCCGCACACCCTCGATTACGGGCAACGACTTGTTCCTCACGTCGGGGTCGGCGTTCGACTACGGAGGGGACCGATTCATGACGACGCACGTCGACATGAATAACCAGGAGATTACAGTGACGGCCACGTCGAGGATCACCTGCGACGAGTTCTCCAACACCATCGATACGGGTGTTTCGCTGGCCGATTACGAGGCGAAGATCCCGAAGACGATGTACAACGTGTTCCAGTTCAATCAACCGCACAAGGAGTACAAGCCGGAATGATACCCAACAAGAACCTCGGCGCCGGCGACACGGGGGGTACGTGGGTGCAGGACGAGATCTCATCCATCAACTCGGGTCTCAACAGCTTAGGGATCGGGGGGGTGCGCAATTCGCTGAACGGCCTGATGAACAACATAGACAACACCAACAACAAGCTGTCATTCCGATCCCTCACAGGCGACTTGCGCATGCTTGGGCCTAACTCCAATGAGGTCCTGTTGTCGGAGAACATCCTCAACTATTCGGAGAACGGAAAGAGTTACCTGAATTTCTTTTTCTTCGGTAGTGGACGATATGTGAACACAGGTGCATCCGATGCTTTTCGGTCGAAGATGCAGCTTACCATTCGAACCGCTTGGACCCCCGTGAACGGAACGCAGACAAACTTTGAGGAACACTACGTCTCGCAGATGCCGGGTATGTTCAATGGAGAGATAAACCCGGGCTTCTACGATCTCTATGCATTCTTCAACATGACGGTCCCCCGCGTCACGCAAGTGGTTTTTCGTCTTATCGGGGAAAATAGGTTGATGAGCAACCCGCACAAGGAGTTCTACAATTATTTCAACGGCACTATACTGGTAATGGAGTCCAATCAGCCTAACACATAAGGAGAGGAAACATGGCTACAACGGACAGCAATGGAATCGCGCATATCGAGGGCACGGACCCTGTCAAGCCCCTGCAGGGCTTGTTCAACACGATCTCATCTTCTGTGTCCAACGTCGTCGGCAAGCTGCGCAAGCAGGTTATCTATCCGGTGAAGACGCGGTGGGACGCACAGAACAAAGTGGATGAGTTGAAGCGCCAAGGCGTGGAGGGCACGGCTGACGAGCCTATCATCTTCAACATCCTGAATGACCGTATCCAGCTTCAGCACGACGGGTCGGGGTTCACCTATTTCAGCGCGCAGATGGCGGTTCTCGCCGCCGGGGTGTTCGAAACCGGCTATCAGAGGTGGGAGCAGCACAAGATCAAATCGTTCACCGTCCCCTTCCCGGAGGAGCTCGACCGTGTACCGCGTTCTCTTCTGTGCCAGGTGACGGACGCCATAACGCACAACATCATCGCATTTCCCGTAGACAAGAAGCAGTTCGGCGTCGCGGCCGCCTGCAACTGGCCATGGCCCGTTGACTCGAACGTTCACGTCAGCTGGGTGGCGCTCGGCTGACAACGGCATAAGGCAGGTGAGTAGGAAGAAGCCCCCGCATTGCGCGGGGGCTTCTTCCTACTCACCTGCCTTATAGCGTCTCCACCACCGGTGGATGTCTGTGTTCGGCGTATACAGCCAGCTTGGGCCGATTATATTGAACAACACGTCGACGAACCTGTGCGAGCCGTTGCCTTGGCCGTTCCAAGGGTGCGACGAGAACGGGTTGTCTGCATCCCACTCGAAGACGGGGCCGATGCCCGCCTTACCGAGGCGCACAGCCAGCTCGAAGCAGTCTTCGACGTGCAGCGCCTCGTTGTCGTAGCAGTATTTCCTGATCCACCTCGCGGTGTTCCATTTCTTGATCATCAGTGCCATCCTCTCTCGTATGTGGGTTTGTGGTGTATGCGCTCGACCAGATAGGCTACGGCGTGCCGTGCGGCTTCCCTCCTGTCGTGATGGTGGTCCTCGACCTTCTCGAACAAGAGGCCGAGCTTGCGGAGGTTCTCATCGCGGACGAACATCCGCTGTTGCGGTGTGCGCCACACAATCTCTTTTCCGAGGGACCGGCCGAAGACATGGGCGGCGCCCTCGACGCGTACCGGGTTGATGTCGGCTCCGGGGATGTTGCGATTGACGTACTTCTCGCACACCACAACGTCCGGCTGTACCATGCGGTCGAACATCCTCTTGTAGAACCAGTCGTAGGTCTCCTCGGTTCCGGGGTTCCACGAGTTGAGGAGCCGGGCGGGCTCGTCCCCTCCATAACCGAGGAGGACGATGCCGGTCGTACCCCCGACCCCGCAGGGATCGATAGCCAACAGCGTCGTCATCGCTCGTCCTCAAAGCCCGTGGTACTGCTGTGCGTAGCCCCAGTACCCGCCGTCGACGAATGACCGGGAGGCCGGGTGGTAATAGTAATACGCCTCGCTTCCTGTATCGCCTCGTTCAGCCTCTTCTCCGATTTGCGGAGCTGCCAGTCCAGCAGCGCTATAGCCGTAGCCCATGCCAGCAGCATAATAACGACCCAGATATTCATAGTATCTCCTTTCCTTCGCTTTGTTACCCCACAGGTAATCGATCAGCAGACAGGCGAACACACCGTAGTGGAACGGCCATGCCCAGACCGTCCACATGAAGGGCCTGATGCGCGTGTCGTAGTTCTCAATCCCTCGGTCGCCTCTTGTCGCCCACACCTGGTAGGCGACGAGGTGTGCAATGGCGCCGATGAAGAGGACGAAGATGATGAGCTGCGTCTCGTTGAGGTTCGTTGTTGTGTTCGACATGGGGTCGGCTCCTTTCTTTCTCCATGTCTCCATGGTATCGAGAGGAGCCGACCCCGTCAAGCCGTCCGGATGTGTCGTCCGTCACTTATGCAAGCCTGAGGATATAGCGGTCGAAGTCAGCGGCCTGTACGCATTCGACGAGCTCCCGTCGGCGCTTCTCCCAGCGCTTCCTGTCCCATGAAGCGGCCATCAACTGGAAGGCGACGGGCGTGCCCTCTGTGCGAGCCTCCTGCAGAGCGAAGGTGCGCACACCGGCCAACCTCAATTGAGAAACGAGGTCCTCGAAGTTGTAGTCTATGAGCGACTCGGGGTAGACGGTTGTGCGCACCTCGTAGTCGACGCCTGACTCCAGAACGAGGTCGAGGGTCTTCCACACCTTGTCTCCTCGCACACCGACGGCTTTCTTATAGTCCTCGGGCCGTGCCTTCACGTCGAGCCCGACCCAGTCGACGACGTGCATCATGCGCTCCAGTCGATCCGGGAACATCCCGGACGTGTGGACGCCGACTTCGAAACCGAGATCTGCGGCGGACTCCGCCGCGGGGATCACAGCCTCCTGGCGCAGTGCCTCTCCACCTGTGAAGACGACGCCGTCGAGCAGCCCCCTCCTTCTCTTGAGGAAGCCCTCGACTTCGCTCCACGGAACAACCCCCGGTGTGCGGTTGTCGAGGATGGCGGAGTTCTGGCAATAAGGGCACCGAAGTGGACAACCCTGACAGAACACGGTGGCCACGAGCCGGCCGGGCCAGTCCACCGACGAAAGGGGGACTAACCCGGCCACCTGAAGGTCGTCGCTCACGCCTTCACGCTCTCCTTCTCCGTGAAGCATGTCCGTTCTGCATACTCGCCTTTCTTCCCGATATTGAAAGACTGCACGGGCCTGAAATAGCCCATGACACGAGTCCACACTTCACAGGCCTCGCCGCACTTCTCGCACACGAAATGCTCCCCGGCAAGGTAGCCGTGGTTGGGACAGATCGAGAACGTGGGCGTGATGGTGATGTAGGGAAGGTGGAAGTTGGTGAGCGCCCTCTTAACGAGCTTAGCGCACACAGCACCGGACGAGATTTTCTCGTTCATGTACAGGTGGAGTACGGTACCCCCGGTATACATGGATTGAAGATCTGCTTGTTCTTCCAGCGCCTGGAAAGCGTCCTGCGTATGCGACACAGGTAGCTGCGAAGAGTTCGTATAGTAGGGGTTCTTGTCGGTTCCAGCTTGAATGATGTTGGAGAACCGCTTCCTGTCTTCCTTGGCGAACCTGTAGGTGGTTCCCTCCGCGGGCGTCGCCTCCAGGTTGTAAAGGTTGCCCGTCTTTTCCTGGTATTGGACGAGGCGCTTTCTCATGTGCGCGAGGAGCCTCTTCGCGAAGGTGTGACCCCACTCGGTGGTGATGTCTTCCTTATCGTGGGTGAAGTTGCGGATGGCTTCGTTAACCCCGTTGACGCCGATCGTGGAGAAGTGGTTGCCCAGCCCCCCGAGGTAGCGCTTGCTGTATGGGAAGAGGCCCCGCTCCATGAGCTCGGCGATCTTGATCCTCTTCTTCTCAAGCGTGGACGAGGCCAGGTCCATAAGATGGTCGAGCTTCTCGTAGAGCGCTTCTTCATCCCCTGCCCACATGTACCCGAGCCTCGCGGCGTTCACGGTGACGACGCCTATGGAGCCCGTGAGCTCGGCCGAGCCGAACAAACCGTTGCCCCGCTTCAGGAGCTCGCGCAGGTCGAGCTGGAGGCGGCAGCACATCGAGCGGATCATGCCCGGGTCGAGCTCGGAGTTGATGAAGTTCTGGAAGTAGGGCAGGCCGTACTTCGCGGTCATATCGAACAGGGCGCGGGCGTTGTCCGACTCCCAGTCGAAGTCCTTCGTCATGTTGTAGGTCGGGATAGGGAAGGTGAAGACGCGGCCGTCGGCGTCGCCTTCCATCATGACCTCGATGTAGGCGCGGTTGATCGTGTCCATCTCGGCCTGGAGGTCCCCGTACGTGAAGTCGCACAGTTCACCTCCGATAAGAGGATGGTTGTCCTTGATATCCTCCGGGCACGTCCAATCGAACGTCAGGTTCGTGAAGGGGCATTGGCTACCCCAACGGCTTGGGACGTTGAGGTTGAAGATGAGCTCCTGCATCGACTGCTTGACTTCCGCATAGTCCAGTCCGTCGAGCCGGATGAACGGCGCCATGTACGTGTCGAAGGACGAGAAGGCCTGGGCCCCCGCCCACTCGTTCTGCAGCGTGCCGAGGAAGTTGACGATCTGGCCGCAGGCCGACCTGAAGTGACGCGGCGGATCGGAAGCGATGGCCCCAGCGATTCCGTTGAAGCCTTCCTCCAAGAGCCTCCTGAGCGACCAGCCCGCACAATAGCCCGCGAGCATGTCGAGGTCGTGGATATGGTAGTCGCCGTTTCTGTGTGCGCCTCCTTCTTCTTCGCTGTACACCTTCGACAGCCAATAGTTCGCGATCGTCTTGCCGGCGGCGTTGAGAATGAGGCCGCCGACGGAGTAGCCCTGGTTCGCGTTCGCGTTGACGCGCCAATCCGCCTGCTCCACGTACTCCTCCACAGTGGAGATCGGGTCGATGTTAACAGTCAAAATCTCGTCCTTTCTACGATGGGTCTTCGATTATACAGCCACCGGGGCCTTGATGGCGGGGTAGTGTTTGTACCCTGCCGATGCGTAAATGTCGCTCATTTCGTACTCGAATATGGAGGGCGCCTTTTTGAGGCTGAGTTCGGGGAACGGGTAAGGCATGCGTCCGAGTTGTTCTCGCACAGCCACGACGTGATTCTTATAGATGTGGCAGTCGCCGCCCGTCCAAATGAACTCGCCTACGTCATAGCCCGTTTGCTGTGCGACCATATGCGTTAACAGAGAATACGAAGCTAAATTAAAGGGACACCCAAGGAACAAATCTGCACTTCTCTGATACAACTGGCACGAGAGCCTACCACCCGCCACATAGAACTGGAACATGACGTGACACGGCATGAGCGCCATAGCGTCCAAGTCTCCGACGTTCCAGGTCGACACGATGTGCCGGCGGGAGTCTGGGTCGGCCTTCAAGCTCTCGATGACCTCGTAGATTTGGTCGATACCCTTTCCGTCCTGTGCAGGCCAGGAGCGCCACTGGTGTCCATACACGGGCCCGAGGTTGCCGTCTGCATCGGCCCACTCATCCCATATCGAAATGCCGTGATCCTTCAGCCACTTAATATTCGTGTCACCGGATAGGAACCACAGCAGTTCACCCTTCACGGCTTTCATGGGCACGAACTTCGTCGTGATACGCGGGAAACCGTTGTTAAGGTCATAGCGGAGCTGCCGTCCGAAGACTGACAGCGTCCCCACCCCTGTGCGATCCTTCTTCTCCACTCCGTTCTTCAACACATCGGCGAGGAGGTCTTCATACTGATGGTCAACAGTGTTCATCAAATGAACTTCCTGACCATGTCCGGACGGAACCCGCTCCAATGCGTCTGGCCGATCACCACAACCGGCGCTTGCTTGTAACCGAGCCCCAACACGAATGACAAAGCGTCGTGGTCCTCAGTGATATCGATCTCATCGAAGGGGATACCTTTCTTCGTCAGATCCTTCTTCGTCATCTTGCACTGGACGCAGCCAGGCTTCGTGTACAGCGTCGCTTTCGTCATACGTTTCTCCTTTCGTCAGTGGGAGGCGTGCTCCCAGTCATCTGCCGGTTGCCCGTGTGCGGCTGTGAACTCAACTCCATTCCACGTCGTGGACATCAGCTCGGCGATTTTCGGCACTGCCCAGTCTAGCTCCGATTCGGGGATAGAGAAAATCAACTCGTCGTGTATTTGCGCGCGAAGCCAGTGAATGAGACGAAGGTCACAGTTCAGCATGCGGATAAGCGCGTCGGTCATGATCTCCCTCGTCCCCGACTGACCCATGAGCGCCGAGGACTGGGTGTACGACCGCTCGACATTGACACTCATACGCCGGCCCCACGCGTTGTAGATGTAGCCGCTCTCACCCTGATCCGCACAGTCCTGACGCCATCGCACAACCAAAGGGTAAGCTTCCGCCATTTTCTCGACGAAGTGCTCCGCCACGTCGAGCGGTTGACCCGACGCCTTAGAGATCGTCTTCGCCCCGCCGCCATAATTCCAAGCGTGAGAGAGTGCCTTGGCCTTCTGCCGGTAGGGGTTGCGCTTGCGCGCCTCCGTGTCGGTTTCCCAGCCGTCCGGCATGTGCGCCTCGTACTCGTCATCGCCCCAGACGGCGCGGCCCGTGATCTCGTGCGGGTCGGCTCCGGGCAGGAAGTTCTTCAAGTACGCGGGATCCTGTGCGTATCCGGCGACGATCCTCGCATCCGCATTCGAGTAGTCGAACGACACCAGCTTGCAGCCGGGATCCGGGATGAAATAGGACTTCTCCACGGCGTTGTCGCCGCGAGCCGTCCACACAGTCAGCCCGGGCTTCGTCGTCGACGAGCGTCCGGACCGCTGGAGGTCGTCGACCTCGGGATGCACACGGCCGTCAGGCTGCAGACAATCGATTGTGAGCTGCGCAAGTGAGCGCTGGCCCAGTAGTTCACCCAGCACCTTTCCGAAGGCCTCAGCGTGGCTTCCGTGGCCTCTCAGGAGGTCTTGTACGACGCTGCCGGACAGTTGCAAAGCGCCCGTCGGTGTGCGGGGCCACTCGGGGTGTGTGAGCTCGTCCACGCCGAACGCAGCCAGAGCGTCGAGAACGCACTGCTTGCCTTTAGTCGTCCTCCACGGCTGCTTGGAGTCAAGCGGCATACCCACCGACCTGTGCAGGTAGTCGAGCAGCTTCTCTTTCCTGTCCGCCAACGCGTAGAGCCTGCCGTAGGCCTTGTCAGCGTCGATGAGGAAACCGTTCCTCGACATCTGCGCGTTGATAGCCGCCTTCAATTGTTCACGCCAGTCATACTCGTCGACCTCATGGCGGAGCAGGAGCTCTTTGAAGATGCCCCTGAGTACCACAACATCCTGCTCGGAATATTCGCGGAACGTCGGATCGTCGAGCGGGATCAATCCGAAGTCGAGATCGGCGACCTTCGTCCCCGGGGGATTGAACTGCTTGGCGAGATCTTTTAGATCCATCACCTTGCCCTCCAGGCCCAGGTGATGTGCGAGGTTGTCGAGGGATAGCCATCTGCGCACATTCGAAGGGCTGAGGTCGGTGACGACTCGGCGCCCCGCCCTGTCCATGTAGACGGACGGAGCGGGGTAGGCGATGTTCGCCAGAACCATAGTGTCGATGACCTTGCGGTCCATCGTCATCCGCAGTGGTTCATCGCTGTCTTTGCCGAACAGCACGGACAGGTCGAAGTTGTGGCCGTTGTGGATCACCACTCCGTCGGCTTTCTGAATAGCATCCATGACTTCGTCGTATTTCTCCGTCAAGACGACGGAGCCTTCGCCCCATGCGTACTGACCGAGGCGGAAGAACTCACGCGGCGGCATGGACCAGCGCTTCTCGACGCCGTGGGATTCGATGTCGAGGAAGAGGACCCTTGACCACTCTCCGCCGAACGGCGACGACCATGCGCCGTTGTCCAGTAGATAGCGTCGCACAACACCGGCGAACCACTGGATTGCCTTGTCGATGCCGCAGTCGTCCCACGGTTCGAGGTCGAAGATGGCGGCGCCTTCCTCGGTGTCGGACCACTCGTAGTCGAGGGGTCCGAGCTCCGGACTGGCAGCCACTGCCACCTCCTGGAACATCTCGATGTTGCCGGATGCCAGATAGAATCGCACGGTTCTCATTCGTCCACCACCAGCGTGTAAAACCAACCCTTGGACTTCTTGGTTTTACTCTTGCCTCGGATGTATTCGAGTTCGACCGGACCGGAGATGAGGCCCCTCCCTCGCAGGGACGAGATGATGTTCTTGTACGTCCACTCGTCGAGCTCGGGGAACTTATCCCTTACCTTCGTGCACAGAATGGCGTGGTTCGCCTTGTCGCAGTGTGTGCGGATAAACGTCATGACCGACTCCTGCTGCTTGACGTAATGGCTCGCAGTCACGTCGTTGAGCGCCTTGAGAAGGCACCTAACCCAATGATTGGCGTAGTAGATGGCGTTCAGCATGTGCGTCTTAGTGATCACGCCGTCATCCCGGTCCATGAGGCTGAACAGGCCCGCCACTTGAGGGACGGTGATGCACAACCTGCGAAAGGCTGACTCGAAGATCGACGACTTGTCTTCGACGATGTCGAAACGCTGTACGTTGAGACACCATGTCTCGTAGCGGTCGAGCGCCTCATCGTCCACGTCGAGGAGAATGCGATTCACGTCGATCTCCCGTTCCTGAAGTCGCTGCTCTACATCGGGCACGTCGTCCGACCGGTAGCATACGCGACACAGTTGGTTGACGCGACGCGCCAGGGTGTGTGCGAGCTTCTGCGCCTTCCTATCCCGATCTTTGCTGTTACCGAACTTGCGGCGGCTGTTAAACATGGCGGCGATCTTCGGCTTATCGTCGCCTTTGCCCTTGTTGTAGTCCTCCAGGTACGTCACCCACGTAAAACGTGTGAGGAAGCCGTTCTTGAAGTTGCGCATTTCGAGGATGTCGATAGATTCATCGTAGATGCCTGTGAGGATCACATTGAGGTGTGCGTTTGCGCGATCTACACCCTCGGTTGTGATACGACGGGTCATCTCGACCTCCCCGCTGAACAGCTTGCACAGGCCGGCGTCGAATCCGTTCCACGACCCACGATTGTCCATGATGTCTCGGAACTTGTCCTGGATCTCGTCAAGCGCCATGTACGTGGGCGTGTTATGGAAGGGAGCGATATCCCGCTTCATGGCCTGGATGGTGGAGTCGCTCGCCACTTTGATGCTGTTGGTGCGCCCGACCAGGGTGCTGCACGAATCGATGACCGTCTGGGCTCCATTAACGGCCGTGGTCTTGTGCGCAGTTCCGGAGGGGCCGAGGATGAGCGGCCAGAAGCGAAGCCCCTGTTCGTCATCTCCCGTGGTATTGATCGACCCGAAAGCGCCGATCGTCGTCGCCATCGTCACAATACCCAGCGCAGCGTGATACGCGTCCGCAGTGTCCGTCACTGTACGACCATAGTCGATGTAGTCTTTGATGAACGTCGGATTATCGTCGCTTTCGACGAACGCCACCTCGTCGTCAGTGAGAAGCTGGATTTCACCAGTCTGATACTCGCGAATTGCGTTGGAAAAGCTTTCGTCTCCGAGAGCAATACCGTTCTCGTCGAGATGCGTGAAGCTATCCTTGTACTCCTTGCTGAATTTCTCGACTTCCTTCCACGTGCACTGCTCCCAATTATCCCGCCTCGGAATAGCGTGGCCTTCCTTGGTTTTCCGGCCGGCGTAGACGGGATTGTACTTGTTGCAATGTGCACGGAGCATCAACTGGTACACTTCGTTGTCAGTAAATGTAGACCGGAAGAGCTCCATCTGAAACTTCTTGGCCGTCTGAGACCAGCTCTGGCGCCCGTCCTCGATCTCGTCGAGGTACATAGACCGCAGCGACTGCGTCTTGAGCTTGTCTTCGATGACGCGAAGCTGTTTGTCATCGCACATCGGAGGCGCTTCTCCGACCTTCTTCGCTTCTTCGAGGCGCACAACGGGGTATGCTGCTTTGATTTCGTCCAGCGTGTAGACGGCGCCCGTGTTATCCACCACACGCACAGGGTAGTCGGCGCCGTACTTCGTGTTGACGGAGCCTGGCACGCGAAGCAGCTTGGACGCCTGCCAGCCGGAGTCGCAGCCCTTATCACGGTGCTTCTGGTAGATAGACCTCGCTACCTCAGAGCACTCGGCCAGCGAATGGGGTTCGTCGAGGATCCACCAGCAGTGCGTACGGCTTCTCGATGTGCGCACAACCAAACTCGGCTCGATGGCGAACTCACTCGGGGGGCAGGTGTCGGCTTCTGCCCACACGACACTGCACATAGCCCCTTCGTCGTCGCCAGAGCGGCTCTTACCTGTGAACACGCCGACCGAGCAGTAGGTGTTCTCATCCTCGCGCATCGACAGGTAGCGCTGTGCGAAGTCCCGTTTTGCCGGCCATTCGACGAATTTGCTTTTGACAGTCTCTTCCTCATCGAGGGGATCCATCGTCACGATGTTTACGTACCCCTCGATGTTGCCGTAAATCATGTCCAGGAACTCTATCGCTTCCATCATCTCTCCCTTTCTCTTCCAAACCGGTGTTGTCTTATAGAGCAGGGAAGGCCCCGACGGGGCCTTCCCTTACTCCTCTCTTCTATCCGATGCTGAACTTCCTCGTCGTGTCCCGGGCCGGCTGAACCTTAGCCGCGGGTGTGTCCTGGACGACCTTGGGTTTCAGCGGCTCACCGAGCTGCTCCAACTCGCGTTTGCCGTCGTCCACGTAGTAGGACTCTACCGTCGCGTTGACGTAGCCCCGATCGTTGTGGCGGTTCCCGATTTTGACTAGGACCGTCTGGTCAGGGTCGACGAGCTCGGTTTCGTCCTCGGGGATCAGGAAACCCTCGTCGGGGTCGTAGGCTCCAACGGCCTCCCAGAAGTTCGGGAAGCTGTAGTTGAGCTTGCCGTTCTTCCAGTGCGGCTGGAGCGGGACGTTGAAGTCCTTGACGATGGCGCCGTCGTAGTCGTCGGTCGGGCCTTCGATGATCTTCAGGTCGACTACGAGGCGCGGCAGCCCTGCATTGGCAGCGGACTTGTACTCGCCCTTCTCCACGTCGCAGATGATCGCCCGGTAGACGCCGGGCGCCGGAACCTTGACGGCCCCTCCGCGGCCTCCGAAGTGTCCGTCGGCTCCGAGAGCGGATTTGAGTTCCTTGTCGTCGAGTTTAAATGCCTTATAAGCGGGTTTGCGTACCATGTTGTTCTCCTCTCTCAGTGGTTGTCGCAAAGCTTCCAGAGCTTTTCGATGGTCAGGTCCTCCACGAAGGGAGGAAGGTTGAAGCGGTTCTTGGCCCCGATCGTCCGGGACGCGAACATCTGCGCTTCCGTGTGCGACTCGCCGGTCTTCCGGTCGGTGTCCAGGGACAAATGTACCACCACGTCGGGCGTCTGTCCAACCTTGGCCCGCGATCCGGAACCGCGCCAGGCGAAGTCGGCCACCCCGTTGTCGTCGGTCTTCTGGTGGACGACGAGAATGGACAGCACCCCAGCGTCCTTCAGAAGAGGGAAAATCCCGTTCGAACCAGTCGTCTTCTTCGCGGCCTCAGTCCAGATGGCGAACTTGTTGGGGTTCTGCTTGGCCATCTCGACGGCTTCGAAGTGATCCGCACACCAATCGTTGTAGACGTTGAGCGGGTCGATGACGATCGTCTTGTACTCACGGGGCATCTCGCCTGTGAGGAACGCCACGAGGATGCGGTCCGTGTTGTGGATCCAGCCTTCCTCCTTGGTCATGCCCTCCGGTATTGGCATGTTCTTAGGGCGAACGATGTCGATATTCTCGGGCGGGACATCACGGGTGACGCCTGTCGTGCTGCCTTCGAGATCGAGGTACAGCACAGGCGAAGTGGGTGCGAACTTAGCGGCCGAGGCGGCGAACGTCGTCTTCCCCTGGCCGTAGTCGGAGTAGACGAGAATCTGCTCGGGTTTACTGAGTTCGTCGGGTTTAATGATGAATGATTCGATGTCGAAATCTGTCATTCGTCTTCTCCTTTCTCTTGACGGATGTAAAGCTGCTCTGCACTCTTAAGACACTGGAGATATTCCTCTGCCGAAGCCAGCGATTTCACTCTCTTCGGATCCAGCTTTTGAACATAGCAACGTCGAAGCGTATCTCCAGATAGAGCCTTTTCAGCCTTCGATATATCGAAACGGTGAACCTCCCTTCGTGTCACTATGTAAGGCCCGGCTACCCCTGACTCGCCGACCTGCAACCTTTGCTTGATGGCGGCGGCGAGTTCCTTCTTCCTCTCTTCGAGGCTATCGATGAGCCCGGATATGTAACCATACTCCAAGATATCGTCTTGTTCTTTCACGTCGCGCACCCCCGGTTATTTGTCCTTCTTAACGGCCAGCACGTTGCAACGGTAGCAACCGGGATACGACGGGAAGTCGGTGAAGCCGTCGCACAGAGCGTCGATGATGTGCTGACCTCTGTCCCACACCTGCTCGGCCTTTTCGCGGTCATAATCGAGCGTGAAGATCTCCACATCGGACACTTGCGAAGCGTCCCTCGGAATGAACACTACCTTGATCTTGTGCACCGTCCCCTCGCCGTCGCGGCGCTCCTTCCCGAGTGCGTAGAGGTGGGTCTGTGCGACGTAGGCGATGTACTTGGCCTTGGCGCTGTCGCCCGTCACGTCCGGCACGTCGCCGTGCATCGAGAACACCGCGCTGAGCGCCTTCAGCTTAGCGCGGGTGGTCGTCTTGTAGTCGACGATCGTCCCGTCCTCGGGGTCATAGGCGTCGGCCGTGGATCGGATCAGCCCGTAGTTCTCGTAAAGCCCAAGCTCGAAGCGCTGCTCCAGCTCCCACTTCGGAAAAAGTCGCTTCGCCCAATACTCCAGACCCCGGTGGATGTCGGTTCCGATCCTCGCGCCCATGACGAAGTTGGACTCCCGCATCTCGCGCGGCACCAACTCCACACCGCTCTTGTCTTTGATGCCGGGCAGGATGTCTTCGGCCAGGCACAGCGCACACGGGTTGGAGAGATTCGAGGCGCCCACCCGTACTTGCTTATCCCTCCGGGTCTGCGGGGTGAACAGTGACAATAGTTCATCATTCCTCATACCAGTTGAAGCTCCCAGCCTTTGTTGATTGCGAAGTTGACGATGTGCTTGCACTCGATAATAGCAGGCGTGTCCCCTGTGTTGTGCAAGATGATCGGCCCGTCCTTATATTTCAGTGAGGTGTGCGGTTCCAGAGCGGCTCGTTGTGTGTCTCGCTGGCCCCACACGTGTTGGATAAATGGCACAGGTGCGAAGTAGAGCAGATCGTTATCCATGAGGTTGCGCATGTCCGCTAACCCGAGGCAGTACTCTGCACCGTTGACGTCCAACCACTTCTCAAGCGCGGGGACAAAGGCGTATTGCTTGTCCAGACTATCGAACAGAACCGGCGCGCCCTTCAAGCGCTCATTAATATACTCGTTCATTCCATTCCTCCTTTCTTTATTACCCGAGAACGACAGCCTCTTCGATGCCGAACCCGACATTGTTCGACTCGAAGAACTCGTCATAATGCTCGTTATACCCCACACGGCAGTCGAATAGGTCGAGCGACTCCACCGGGTACAGCTGGTAGCCCCGAGCCACGAACAGCTTCAAATCACCGTACTTGGCGCGGGCCTTCTCAAGGTCGTCGATGAATTCCGAAATCGTCATGGTGTTGTCCTTTCTCTCGGTCGGCTTGTGCATCAATGGTATGCGCACAGTCCCGGCCGTTGCAAGCCGGTGCGGTGTGAGATACGTCACTTGTTCAGAACCGAACGGTTGGCCTGGGCCTGGGAAGCAAGCCGCTGGAACATACCGTCGTCCATCGTGTCCCTCGCCTGGAAGTAATAGCGGATGATCCGCTCGGCCGGCTGGCCCATGCGGTTCAAGCGCCCCTTCGCCTGTTCGCACAGCATGCCGTTCAGGTCCTCGTCCAACCACACCTCGACGTGGCACACACGCTGCAGTCCGTCCAATCCCTCGGCGGCGGCTCCGATCGTGCATAGCAGAACCTGCACATCCCCCTCCGTGAAGCCTGCAAATGCCTCACTACGCACCTTCGCCGACTGGGCTCCCGTATACAGCGCCGTCTTCGCACACACCCTGTGCGCCACGGCATTCGCGAACCGCTGGCTCGACGTAAACACCAACACCTTATCCTGTGCGTGGTGCTTCTCGATCAATGCGTTCAGCATATCCAGCTTTCTAGATGGGCAGTCCGGGTCGAACGTAACCGAATCCATATCGGTTTCCGGGTCGTACACCATACACGGCTCGCCCAACGTCACCTGGCGTAGACGTAGCAGCTTCACCAATGGGATCGAAGCCACCAGCAAACCGCCCTCCACCTCGGAGATCAACTCGTATTGCAGTCTGTCGTATATCTCACGCTGTTTGTGCGTCAACTCGCACTCGACGATACGGGTGTCCACCGGCTTCCTTTCGGCCGGCAAACCCACCACACACGGAAGGGATCGAAGGAAAGCGCCGGGCTCCTTCTCGGCCACGATCGTTTCGATCTCCTGCAGCCTACCGTACCTGTCGTGGATCCAACTGTTCTGAACGATACACCACCGCGCCTTCCAGCGATGGAACGACCCCTCCACATACAGCCAATCCCGCTTATCACCGGATAGCGGAACCCTGTACGGATCCTCCACGTTCCACCACAACCAGCGACAAATCGACCACAGTCCCTCGAACCGGTTGCCTTGAGGCGTGGCCGACATCGCCAGTTTGAAGCTGGCATTCCGCAGACTCCACATGGCCTTCGCCCGTCCGGATTTACGGTTAGACGCCGATTGCACCTCGTCGTACACCACGAAGTCCGGCTTAGCCTTCGACCATGGCAGAAGGTTATCTTTACCCTTCTCGACGTTCTTCGCATTATAGTCGGATAATCCCAGGTACTCCCTACCGACGTAGTAAACGCCAGGGACTCCGTCCTTCAGCTCGTCGAAGCGGTCGAGGTGCTTCGAATCGATCCGCTTAAACGGCAACTCCACACCCTGTCGGGCGAACGTCGCCTTCCACGCGTTGACGATCTGCGGCTTCGCCGGGCCTACGATCAACGTCGTCACAGGGTTGAGCCGCTTCATGACCTCCACCGCGCACAGGGTCTTTCCCGTCCCCGTGTCCGACACGTCCAACGCGGCATGGAGGCCATCCCGCTGTGCGACGACGGCCTCCACCTTCTCCAGCTGCGCCGGGGTGAGCTCTAGGGGAATCACGCCCGCACCACCTCGAACTTCGCACACGACACATCGATGGAACGAATCAAAATGTCCATGTTCAATCCGATCGAGAACGCCTTGATATAGTACTTGTCGGCGTCCGCCTTCCCCTCCTTGTCCTTCGTCAGGAAGAACTCGACGCCGTCGTAAATCCGACGACACCACACGTAGCCCTGGCTCTTCAGCAGGCCGGTCACAGAGTCAGGCGCACAGTCCTCGCCCTTCGCATGGAACGGAGGGTCGTAGAAACGATCCACCGTGTGCCTCGACGCGTCGTAGTAATAACCCGACGGCGCCACATCGGGGTTGATCGGCGGGCCGTCCTGCTTGACGAGGATCAAACGGATCCCATTGCACGTGTAGAACACCTTCCGCTCCGATGCATACCCGATGCTGATCGCACGGAATGGCTTGCCCGCCGCATCCTCGACCATTTCCTTGTGCGACCCGTGCATCGCCTCGCGCGACGTAGGCACGTACTCTATCGTGTCGTCCGCATTCACGGCGAACCACCCTTGAAGCTTGCCCTTCTTTCCGTATAGCAACTGCCTCACAGCGTGCCCTCCTCTTCTCTCCTGGCCCGACGCTCAAACGGGTCCTCCCCGCCGATCACACCGAACAGATACTTCTGACCCTCTTCCATACGATCCGCGTACTCTCTGCATTCCACGCGCACAGGACAGAAATAGCAGAACATCAACGCGTCGTCGTAGTAGGGGTCGTATTCCGTCTCCGGTCCTTCTTCGGGTGAGAAGAAGAGGTCCGCCGACACCCCGGGCTGTGCGCACAGGGCACGGCGAACCCACTTCTCTCGCCCCCAGTAGCTAGCTGGCTCCATTTATACCCGGCTGGGTAAGCGCATAGTGACTGCAATCGATGTTCGGTACACTCCTCTCATCGGCCGGGTAGCCTGGCACCGCACTCGGAGCGAACACCGTCCAACCGTGCTCCGCTTTCCTCACCCCCTCATATTCCTCCATAAGCTTGTTCCACAAAACAAACGTAGTAGTGCTCTTCTTCATCGCTAGCTGCAGAAAGGCGGTCAAAGGGCATTCGTCATCCGCGGGGTGGAATACCCTCGTCTGATCGTTTAGAAGACACCACACGGTGTCATCGCTGACGTTATGGTAAAAAGTCCGATCATAATGTTTGTGAAGAACGAAGTGCTTTCGACCCGCACAATCATACAGCGGGTGGATCCTTGTCTTGCAGGAACTAAGGATGTCCACAGTGTGCCCCTCACTGAGGAGGTGGTCCACATAACCCTGTTTGAAAACGTCACAGGGTCTTACGACCCCATCCTGGTCCATATCAAATAGACCTTCGTAGTCAGCAATTCGCCCGTAGAAGTAAGACATAACGCATAACCCTTTCTCTTAAGTGTTTGTGTTTGTGTTTGTGTTTGTGTTTGTGTTCGGCTTGACAGGGAAACGGTGGGTATTCGAAGCCACTAGCCCCCCGATACTCACCAAGGCTCTTTTACATAAGCCTTAAGCTTCGACTCCTCAGGCCCAATCGGATCGATATAATGGCCCCGTACATTATACGGCTCTTTCGCCTTCGACGAGAGCTTCATGAACGAAACCTGTGCGATCGGCTCCACGCCAGTCGAATCCAACGCTAGATCGAAAACCGTCGGAAGGGTTAATGGACGGGAATTGACGTTGTACAGCTCCAGGGTGATCATCCCCATGAACCCTGGGTCGATGAAGCCGGCCGTGATGTGCGTCATGAGCCCGAGGCGGCCCCAGCTCGACCGACCCTCTATCTGGGCGGCGATATTCGCGGGGAGGTAGAACTTCTCCAACGTCGCACCGAGCCACAGCTCGCCGGGCGGGAGAACGAACTCGCTCCGTGCGCCCCAGGCCACATGCCTCTTGCCTGTCTTTGTGTTGATGAAGTACGGGCCCAGGTGCACATCATAACTAGCCGGCTGAAGGCAATCGTCGCGGAACGGGTACACCAGTTCGTTTCGCTTCACCAGTTTTTTAATGTCCTTGTCAGATAACATTGAATGACAACTCCTTCCTGTCTAGTGTGTCTCGGTCGATCTTGAATGCCACGACCGGCCTTTTAGTGTTCTTGTCTTCTTCGCCCCCCTGTGCGCACACGCACAAGACGGGGTCCGCACCGCCGCGGTTAACAAACACGTCGCCCACAGTGAACGGCACCCGCTCGGGGTGAATGCGCACACGCAAAGCGCCGTTCGTCACGGCGTCGTAGTCGTCGTCCAAATGCAGGCACAACCCGCCGTCCGACACCGACACGCTCTGTACGCGAGATCCGACGAGCGCTTCCCGCATCTTCGCAACGTACACCGGCAGCGTGTCGGTCGGCTGTGCGAGCGCGATCGTGACGACCTTGCGGCCCTCCACATCGAACAGCCGCCACGCATCGGTGCCGTCCGGGCGCTGCACACGCATCATAGACCCCAGCGGGGCGGGGTCGCTATACTCGCAATACTCGGAGATGCGGTACTCCGAATTCCTGAACGTCGCCGCCGCCCCGTTGTCGAAGAACAAGTGGCCGTCTCTCACCTCCAAGCCCATCAACGGGAACCCCTCAAGCCGTTTCAGTGCGTCCACATAGTCCTGCGGTTCTTTGAAGTCCATAGCGTGTTCTCCTTTCTCTCTCTCTCTCTCTCTTTTGCCGTGTGCGTCCAGCCTATACGGAAAGGGCGAGGGCTGTCAAGCCCCCGCCCTGTGAGATGCGTCACTGTCCGTTACCGCGTTGTGCGTTTACGAACAGACGTCAAACGCCACGAACTAGTCGAACAGTTATTCTCCTCCCACGCTTCGCAGATCGCGAAGCTCCGGGCCGGCTTAAGCGTCAAAGAGCCGTCTACCTCTCTCCACAGCCTGCACAGAGTCCGGATCGAGCAGCTGTCGGGACCGGGGTTGACGCCTTCCTCCGTGGAGGAGAAATCGCACAGCCACAAAGAGCCCACGTCGTCAGACCTGGACAGCGTCCGCCACGGGTTCGTCTCCTGACCCTCCGCGACAGGCGGAAACAACACTGCATCGTACAAAGACACGTGTATGTGCTCCATATACGCCTGAGGGCTGTCGAACTCCATCACGTGTCTGTCACCGACCGTCACATAGAAACGGTCGAAGAAGCACAACACCATGCGGAAACTCGACGAGTCGAACACCCGCACACCGCATAGCTTGTACGGATCCAGCATCTCTACGAACACCGGAACGTTATCGAGCTCCTTGAGGGGGATCAGGTTTACAGTGTGCGCTTCGTTATCCACGTGCAGCACGCCGTACATCGAGCCCTCGAAGCGGATGTAGTATTCCCTCAGCTTACTACCCTGATCGGGCGGAATCAATTTCAACGCCATCTCGTTTCGCCCCCTTTCAATTTAGCCTAAATAGAACAATCCGATCGTCTCATGATGTGGGTACAACATTACCCTCAGCCGCTTCGTCAGCGGGTTGTAACGGGACATGTACTGCGCCTCGCCCTCCTTCACAGCAACCGTTCCGTCAGCCCTGTAGTAGCGCACAAGGGGTGCGCGGGGGTTGTCTTCAGTGGGCGGGTCGTAAGCATTCGCTATAGCCCTGGCGATGTCCTTGTGCGTCATCAGTCGATACACCTCACATGATAGAGGCGGATGAACTCGTCTTTCTTCATGTCAAAAAGACAAGTGGCCGTGTCACTGTCACTCTTCTTGTGAACGTGAATCCTCTTACCATGTTTGTCATAAGACAGCCACACGTTACGATAAAGAACCCTCCGCTCATCCGGCACGGGCCGAATCAGGTCTGCATTCACCCCGCCGTGCAGCATCTCCGTATACGGGTTCCGCTCGCCTTCCTCTATAGCGAACATGTTATGCCACTCCTCCGGCACCAAATCCTGCAGCACCGTGTTATAGCACAGGTCAGGCGGAAGGCGGTGGTGCACCAGTAGAATATCCCCATAAGGGTTCGTGTACGGCGCCGCCTCATCGCACGTCGTCAAGTCGAAGTGCGCGGGCAGGTCTTCGTCGAAGCGCGGGCTATTCGCGTCCACGCAGACGAAACCACGATTCCTGATGTATGCGCACAGGGCACCCTCGTAATCGTAGAACAGCATGTTAACCCCCTTTCAGTAAGGCTCGACGATGACCAACCACGGCTCATACGAGGTCTCGTCTTCGAAGAACGATGTGATCACGTCCGATGTCGTGTCCGTCTCCTCGATCACGGACACCGCACCAATCTCGGACTTGAGCTCCACCGAAGCGGCGGGGGAGAGGACGACGGATATCTTATCCAGGCCCTCTTCGAACCGCTGGCTGACGACGAAAGACACGCTCAGCCCCGCAGGCTGTGAAGAAACCGTAACCTTCTTCACTTCATGGTCCAGTATCAAACCAAACCGCGTACTGTCTTCATCGAAGTCCGCCGTCACAGACGCCAACTCCACATCGCCGACGTCGAAGAGCGTCGTCTTACAAACCCAATCGTCCGTGTAGCGCTTCGTACAGGAAGACACCCACTGCCCCTCCGGCGTCACCGGAATCTCCAAGCTTCTCACGTTCGGTTTCTTAGCCAGTTCCGCCAACAGCCCCGGTGTGTACTTCGTTCCAATCATGTTCTCTCTCCTTTCTCTGCGGAGCCCCGCGCAGAGCGCGGGGCTCCGGGTTGTTGTTGTTGTTGTTGTTGTTGTTGTTGTTGTTGTTGTTGTGCTTAAAGCAGGAAGTTGGCTTCACTCTCGGAGTAAGGCCGGGTCGCCGTCACGAGCTCTGTGAACGGCGCCATCAGGCTCACCGTCACAGTCGCCGGACCGTACTCCACGGCCACCGCCGAGATGCGGCGCCCGAACTCGCAATTCGAACACACCTGCACATCTATGAACGGGAAGGAGTCCACGGGCTCCTCGCGTGTGCGGTCATCATCTTTCAGGGTTGCGTAAAGCCGACCGTCTTCCGCGTGGCGCGTACCGACCAGTTTCTCGCCGAAGAGCGAATCGAACCGCGTGCTCACGCTATCTGACTTCAACGTCATGAACTCGAACCCAGCGGCGTTGTAGAACCGCACAGTCGAGCCCTCGACTGTGCGAGTGTCGACGATCGAAGCCGCCTGGCGGTCGACGACGTCGAGGTGGTGGGTAACGGTTTTCGCATTGAACCAAGCGGCTGCGTTCTCAATAACAGGTACCGTCTCCATGATGTGTTCCTTTCTTTTTCTTTTCGCCCCGTGTGCTTACAGTCTAGGCCGGGCCGACGGAGCGCGTCAAGCGCCCCGTGTGCGATGTGCGTCACATCAGCCCCTCTATCCACTCGGCGATCTCCGCGGCCACGGAATCGGGCGTGTCCTGTGCGCGGTCTACGACGATCGGTATGAACCTCGACAGCTCCCCCGCGACGAACGCGTTCGTCAAGAACGTCCGGTACGCCTCCGTCACTTTTCGGGGGTTATAAGGGTCGGGTCCGGGGAAGTCCGGGTCTGTCAAGGTGGAGGGGTCACGGGGTATCAGCACGAACGTCGTCAGGGGTACGCGGTTCAGCCATTTCAGCGTGAGCGCTATGTTCTCTGAAATCTTTTCATTTCGCAGCGAGGCGTACACCGCGGTGCTGAGCGCCCACCGGTCCAGAATGTACAGCGTCTCGGCTTCGCTTGTTGCGGCGCGCTCCGGCCGGAAGGAGAGCCAGTTCTCCATGTCCATTGCGTAGTCCGCCGCCTTCAGGCAGTAGCCCTCGCTGTCCGCGCACCGCACGAGCACGTCCGTAGGGAAGTGCCGTACGCGCACAGTGGAGTAAGGGGCCGGCTGGGTGCGACGTAGCAGCAGCTCTTTCAGAGCTGCTGCTACGGTTGACTTCCCTACCCCGTCGGGGCCCTCCAGAGCTATGTACGTTGCGGTCATCTATCGCTCCTTTCGTCTTTCGTCTTCCGTCTTTCGTCTTTCGTCTTTCGTTTACTTTGTATGCGCTCCGCGGGTGTGCAGGCTATGCCCGTCACGTTACGCCATCCAGTCTCGTGGTCAGCCACTTGCGCACAAGGGTTGCCACGTCGGGTGCCATGTTGCAGGCGAATACCCACCTGTGAACGTCTTTTTCGGCGAGGCGGGCCATCTCACTCCCCCGCCTCTCGGTCGGCACGGATCGCCTTCGCCTCTTTGACGGCCGCCCTGTATTCGGGCCACTGCTTGTCGTATGGTCTGCCATCCGCGTCCCAATAGTCCTTGTATGAGAGGGAGGGGTGGTCGGCTATGAATTCGGAGAGGGCTTCGTAGAAGTCTTCCTTGAAGCGCTTGGCGCGGTGTTTACGCTCCCTCTTCAGGGTGTCCACGGGGTCTTTTCCGCGAAGGTCCACCTGATGGAGCGGGTTCGATTTGAACTCGCGGAACATGAGCCGCAGGCGTTTCCGCGGTGCGGCCGCCTCGTCGACGGACGGATCGCACAGTGCATCGCACAGGGATTCGGGGGTGGCTACGATTACACCGAACCTCTTGAGCGCCGCCTCCAACGCATCGGTATGCGTGTCAGCCGGGACGACCAGCACCAGCCTGTCGGCGTATTTCGGATTGAGAACGATTCTCGCTCCGTATTCCATTTCAGCTCGCACACGGAGGGCTTGTGCGTCCAGGTTTTCGTCAGCGACTTCGATCGCCACGGCAATCCGTTTCATCTCGATTTCTCCTCTCACTCGAAAATGTATTTTCGATCGATTTCAACTCACGTTGCGCGATCGATTTTAACTCGATTTCTACCCTATGTCCGAATCGATTTCAAGTCAAATCGTGAAATGTGAAGTTGGTCACAGTGGTGTTGTGAGGGGTTGTGTTATAATCGCGCGCCCGCGCGCACCTGACACGTCGCACACCCCATAGATCGGCGAGATGTCGCGGAGAAGTCTGTGTCGAGGCTAGGCCGAGCTGAGAATTCTGACAGTGACTCTCAATTGACAGTGACTGTCAGAATTTCAGTACATTTTTGAATTGAGAATGATTCTCACTAAGAAAAATACTCCTAACACACCACCCCCACACAACTTACTAACACATTATATCTGTATATCTATACTATTAAGGTATATTCCTTAATTCTATAGATTTCACCATATAACTCTACTGTTATTTAGGTATGTATGCCTTATGTAGAAGCGGATCCCACCCCGCCGAATCCGGACTTCTTAACGTTTGATGCCGTTTGAGAACAACGTGTTCTGCGTCTGTTCAGTTTTGTCACATCCTTCACACGCCTCCGCTGCGGGGGGGCTGTGCGCCTGGGCTGTGCGCCTTCCGCGGGGCCCAGTTGCGCCTCAGGCTCACGAGGTTGCTCTCTGACGCGTTTTCAGGGTCGCCCTGGTAGGGTCGCTTGGGTCAGGGGCTGAAATCGCCTCAGAATCGATCCTCGTGATTCTGAGGGGGTGTCGCTCGACCGCCGGGACCTGTGTGGTGTGCGCCTCGGGACTGTCCATTCCGCCGACCGCCGGTCTAATTTCTCTTATCTTTGAGCCCCGAAATTCAAAAATGGCCCTCTTTGTACCCGAAAACTGCCCCCGAAATGTGAAAAGGGGCCTCTTTGTAACGTTTAATGACAACCTTTACCTACGTAACCGTAAGTTACTACTACGTAGGCGTAAGTTACGTTGGGGTAGGTTACGGTGGTGAAGGTTACCCCGTGGTAAGTTACCTCGTGGTAGGTTACTGTGACGTAGGCGTAACCTAATGGGTGGTAAGTTACCGTCCTGTAACCTACCCCGTCGTAGCCGTAGCTTACTGCCGGGTAGGTTACGCCGACGTAGGCGTCGGGACGGCCCCCGCTTCCTACCGGTGGGTAACCTACGGTGCCGTATGGCGCCCGGAAATGTGACTGAGAACACACCGCCAGGGCTTGACACGGGGCCCGGACCCGGGTAGAATTGTTGGTGTCAAAGGGAAAAAGAGAGAAAGGAACCCCAATGACGAAGATCGAAGCCCTCAAGTGGACCGCCGAGCTCGACCTCCCCACCGCCGTCGGCGAAGTCCAGTGGTTCGCCCAGTGCGGCTGGGACGAAGCCCGAGACGCCCTTCTGGAAGTCGCCGGCAGAGGCCGGCTGGGGCGGTACAGCGCCGCAGACGTCAGCTGCGCGTGGGCGAAGATCCGCCCCAGCGCCCCCTCCACGAACTGAGCTCGAAGGCCCCCGCTCCGGCGGGGGCCTTCCCATGCCCGCAGACGGCCCTGAGAAGCCCCAGAATGGCCTCTGAGGCGCCTTCGGGGCCGGGGTGGGGCCACCCTACCGGCGAAGGCCTGCGAGGCCCTCAGAGGGCCGTCTGCGGCCTCAGAGGGGTACCCCCGAAGGCCGGGGCCCGGCCCGAGCTGGGCTGTGCGACGCCGGAGACGGCCCCGAGCAATTACGCAACGTCGGTGTTGCGAAAATCCCGGAACTCAAAATGTGAGCTTGGTCTCACTTTCGCGAAATTGGGACTAAGGTCCCAGCTCGAGCAACCATGTGAGCAATCTCACACTCGGAGAGGCTCTCGAGCAACCATGTGAGAAACATCACAATGTGACCTTCGTCACGATCGAGAGGCTCTCGAGCAACCCTGGAAAATACAATTTGTGAGCTAAGACACACTTGCTCGGGCGGGTCTCCGACGCCGGCGTCGGCCCCGAACCCCCGTGTGCGAAGCCGGGCCCGGAGTCCGCCGCGCCGAAGGCGCCCCGAGCAACCCCGAAAATGTGACGAAGGACACGTTCCAGGGGCTTGACAGCGCCCCTCCGACTGTGCGAGGATAGAGCTATCGGAACGAAGAGAGAAAGGAAGTCCGATGACCGCGAAGTACCCCTACAGCCAGGCCCTGGCGAAGTCGCTCACCGAGAAGCTCGGAGGCCTCGCCTTCGTCCTCCCGGGCGGAGACGTCCAGTGCGACACCCCCGACGGCACCCTGACCGTCTACGCCGACGGCGCCGTGAGAGTCCGCGAGTGCGGCGAGACCGAAGCTTGGCCGACCCTCCGGAGCGCCGTCGCCGACTGGGGTGTGGAGATGTGACGTAGCCCACACGGGAGGGGCTTGACAGCCCCTCCCGGAGGCCGCTAGAATGAAGACATCGGAACGAAGAGAGAAAGGAAGTCCGATGAACGCCTGGAAAACCGCCAACGCCGTCGTCCGGCACCTCGAAGCCACGATCCCCGTCTATGACGTCTCCGAGCAAGGCTACAGCCTCTACGTCAGCCTCGTGGACGGCCGCCGCTTCATCGTCGACGCCCCACTGGAGGGCGACGTCAGGATCACCCCCGGTGTGCGCACCTACGAAGGCGGCCAGCGGCTCTTGGACGACCTGGAGGCCGAGCTCACGGACGCCGGCTTCGACGCCCGCCGAACCCTCGCCACCGAGCTCCGTGTGCGCGATGACGTAGGCGGGTGGGCCTGGTGAGGCGCTTCCTGGTGGCCATCTCCGTCGCAGTCGGCATCCTGGCAGGCTGGGGCGCCGGCGAAGGCCGGGCCCCGAGCTGGGACGCCTACGCCGGAGTCCGGCCCGAGCCGACCGTACTCGGCCTCACCGTGACGCACATCACAAATCTAGAGCTTGACATCCCCGCCGACGCCCGCTAGACTAGAGATATCAGGACAACAGAGAGAAAGGAACCCCTGATGCACACCACCACCTTCATCCCCGAGATCGACGTCCCGGACTTCGTCGCCAGCCTCCGAGCCGACCGCGAGCGCCAGCGAGCACGACGCCGGAGCCGCCGTCAGAACCGCGGATGGGAGGCCTGAGATGACCTGGCTCGACTTCGCACAAGCCATCTGGGACGCCTTCTACGGACTTATGTCCACCTCCGAAGAGCTCGTGGAGCATCTCCCGACGTCGCTACAGTGCTTCTTCGACTGGTGTTAACAACATCACACCGGAGGCCGCTTGACAGCGGCCTCCGGGCCGACTAGACTAGAGATATCAGGACAACGGAGAGAAAGGAAACCCTGATGATCAACCACTACCTCACCGCCGTCTCCGACGCTGACCTCCTGGATGCCGCCTCCGACGCCCTCGTGGACGCGGGGTGGAGCTTGGACGAAGGCTGCGAGCTGCCTTTCGAGGCGGACCACTGCGACGATCCGGAGGCCGCCTTCGAGATTGACTCCGAGTGGAGCGGGATCCAGGCCGACGCCGGCGGCCGGCTTTGGGACCGGCGCTCCGACGAAGAGCGGGGGGGGCTTTGGCTGCACGACTGCGCGGGGCAGGACCCCGACGATCCCGTCGACGCCGAGACGGTCTGGGAGCTGATGGAGGCCGCCGTGCTGGAGCGGCTCGGGAGCGTCTACGAGGACACGGGCGCCTGTGTGACGGAGGCCTGCACCCGAGCTTTGAGGCTGACTTCGGCGGAGGCCCTGGCTCGGGTGCTGGGTCTGTACGAAGCCGCCCGAGCGGACGCACAGGCACACTGGGGCAGGCCTTCGAGGGTGCGGACCTTCGACGTCGAAGGCGGCACCGTGGTGGTCCGGAGCGAAGGCGGCGCCGTGGAGGCGAGGCTGAGGCCAGCCTTCGAGGAAGGCGATGACGAAGGCGCCGTCATCGTGGAGATGCTCGGGGACGCGCTCCGCGAAGTCGGGCTGGACTGACGTTTCACGTGAAACGGACTGGGGCCGCCGC
>SKDZ01000160.1_pt1 | contig 47223 bp, 51 predicted proteins | sample 4826551 | NCBI WGS metagenome assembly SKDZ01 (sample SAMN11008822, study PRJNA524170) | human gut metagenome | biome: Human fecal sample; material: Feces; isolation source: fecal sample from pouch patient p12, p15 | host: Homo sapiens | place: Israel: Tel-Aviv | collected 2016-02-02 | reverse complement strand
AGCCATTGTAGTAAATGGACTATAATCAAGGTCATGATAATGAATATCGCCTTTTTGGTGAGCATTTGCCACGTGCGGTGGAAGAAGTTTCAGACCAATTGCTTTGGAAACCGCACCAGCAGTCAAATCACGTTGAGTATTGAAAACGTTAGAATCTTTATTGGCATTTTCATTAACGACAGTTTGGTCGCGATTGATTAATTTTTCAATCGTGAAATTGATATCTGTCGCTTTGGTACGAGCTAAATCACGATTAGCACGATAAGAGATATATTCTTCAGCAAGTGCTGTTTCGCCAGACTCCAGAAGTTCTTGCTCAACAATGGATTGGATTTCATAAATTTTGACATTTTCAGAAAAACGACTAAAAATCTCACTGACCACTCTGTCAGTAAGTTCTGAGAGCACTGATTTATCTGTCAGTTCTACTTTTTTAGCCGCTTTAGTCAAGGCATCAAAAATTTTCTCACTATTAAATTTTACTGAGCGCCCATCACGCTTTATAACATTGATTTCTTCTAGTGTTACATCTTGATATTTTACTTCTGTTTTCATATATCCATCCTCTTCATTTACATCATCTATTCTATCAAATTCTCGCAAATGACACAATATATAGAATAAATTATGTAATGACACACAATATCTTGTGTTGCTTGCTTTCATTCAGCTTTTTCTTATTATTTGACAAAATATAAGTTTTTTGTATCAAAATTGTAATGTTTTTGTTTTAAATCAGATTTTTTTGATTAAAGGCAAAAAGTTTTTACAAATATAAATCCTTAACGGAAAAACGTTTACAAACTGCCACCAAATTGACATCTTTTTTTAGCTTGAGGCGTGGTAGAATAAAGATAGTACTTATTATATTTTGTAATCTTTAGAAAGGTAATTATTTATGCCAGTATCACGTGTTAAAGTTAAAAATAGACATTTAAAAAAGAAAACTAAAAAACCACTCGCTTTTTATAAACCAGCCACAAAATTTGCTGGCGCTGTTCTTATTGCCGGAACATTGACAACCACACATGAACTTCTTCTGCAACAGACAAGTCCAATGGTTCAAGCAGCAACTAACTCATCAGAGGCTTTTATTGAAAGTATTGCCGCATCAGCAAAACCTGTGGCAGATGCTAATGGCTTATATCCTTCGGTCATGATTGCCCAAGCTATTTTGGAAAGCAACTGGGGCTCAAGTCAGCTTTCACGAGCACCTTATTATAATTTATTTGGTATTCAAGGCACTTATCAAGGAAAGAGTGTCGTATTTAAAACTCAAGAGTATCTCAATGGTAAATGGGTGACTAAAGATATGCCCTTTAGGGTCTATCCTTCCTTTAATCAAAGTTTTCAAGACAATGCTTATGTCCTAAAAACAACAAACTTTGGGAATGGTCCCTATTACGCTAAGGCTTGGCGGGCTAATGCTGCCACCTATCAAGACGCTACTGCTGCTTTGACGGGCAAATATGCTACCGACCCAAGTTATGGCGCTTCACTGAATCGCATTATTTCTCAATATAATTTGACTCGTTTTGACGGAGCTTCTTCAGCTGGAAATACTAATTCTGGTGGCTCGACAACCACAAATACGAATAATAATTCTGGAACCAATAGCAGTTCAACTACTTATACCGTCAAATCTGGTGATACTCTTTGGGGAATTTCACAAAGATATGGAATTAGTGTCGCTCAAATTCAAAGTGCGAATAATCTTAAAAGTACCATTATCTACATTGGTCAAAAACTTTTACTGACAGGTTCAGCTTCTTCTACAAATTCAGGTGGTTCAAACAATTCCGCAAGCACTACTCCAACCACTTCTGTGACACCTGCAAAGCCAGCTTCACAAACATCTGTTAAGGTTAAGTCCGGAGATACCCTTTGGGCGCTATCAGTAAAATATAAAACTAGTATTGCTCAATTGAAAAGTTGGAATCATTTAAGTTCTGATACCATTTATATTGGTCAAAATCTTATTGTTTCACAATCTGCTGCTACTTCAAATCCTTCGACAGGTTCAGGCTCAACTGCTACCAATAACTCAAACTCGACTTCTTCTAACTCAAATGCCTCAATTCATAAGGTCGTTAAAGGAGATACTCTCTGGGGACTTTCGCAAAAATCTGGCAGCCCAATTGCTTCAATCAAGGCTTGGAATCATTTATCTAGCGATACTATTTTAATTGGTCAGTATCTGCGAATAAAATAAATTATTATTAATGAACTTTTAGCTAATAAAAAAAAGAATGAAATTCAATTCATTCTTTTTTTAATTCTTGTAAAACCGCTTGAAGATGGATAGAACGGGTCGGTTCTGACATTCCAACAGTCATTTCCCAAGGAGTTGTTTCTTTTTCAAGAGCCAATTCAAGAAAAACACGTTGAAATGAAGTTAATTCTTCACAGTTCGTTAAATAGTCAATCTCTTTTTTAGAGAGCAAAATTTTGTCACGTTGAATCACTTTGTTTAGGTAGCGAACCCAAAGTTCTAAATTCCATTTGGACTTTTGGGCAGCCTGCAAGAGATATTCAATCCACGTCATTGTAATAACCTCAGTATTTTTGGATTTTTTCGTAAATAATTTTTTAAAGCTTCTTCACCATAAGCCAAACTATAAGCTTCTAAAATAACCGCTGGGTCTGCCGATCCATCAGTATGCTTAAAACGTTCTAAAAGGATATCCGGACTTTCAATTTTCAATTTCTTCATCAATTTTGCAATGTCTGGCACATCTTTGGTACGTCCGACTTGAATTTTATCAATCAAAATCGCTTCCAGTGGTGAGAGCCCAACAGTCAAATGACTTCCTTCAAAAATAATTGTTTCATCTGTTTTTGAATGAGACATAACTTCCCCAACTGCTTGACTCAGCCAAGGTTCATTAGCAGTTCCCACATGATATTCTTCACCAATTTCTTCAATGATTTTATCTATTTTTTCAGTAGTCTCATAAAAAGCATCAATATCCTCTGTCGCCTTCATTCCATAGTATTCAAGCACAAAACCGCCAACACAGTGTAAATGAAGTTGCAAATTCTCTTCTGAAAGTTTTTCATTCAAGCGGGAAAATAATTGATGATAATTCAAATTTTTAACCTCTCTCACACTTCCAAATTTTTGTCATTTCTCTTTCCATTATCAATGATAGATAAGAATTTGTCAAGTTGAAATTGCTGACAGAATCAGTAATTTTGTTGCAACTTATGCATTTATAATTTCTATTTGACAAGAAGACATTGTTTCAAGAGCAGCCAAGTGTTTTTCTGGTGAAACGCCCGCACAACAAGAAGCATCGACTGTCAACTTCACTTCGGGAGCATAGGCTTTGATTAACAAGGCATTAGAAACCACACAAATATCCGTACAAATTCCGATGAGTTCAACCTCATCAAAGTTTTCATCACGGATAAATTCCGCTAAACTTCTTGAACCAAAAGTTGTTTTTTCAAAAATTTTAGCAAAGCCAACTTGTGCTTCTTTGCGAATTTCCCAACCATAAGTCCCATTTTGACAGTGAAGAACCGGCAAATTCTTTCCTTCTTGTGTTGATAAATAATCTTCAAAATGCGTGTCTTGCGTGGCAAACCGATTTTCTTTAGGATAGTGAGAAAGTTTTTCAATGACATTAGGAAGAATAGCTTGCGCCTCTTTTGTTCCCAAACTTCCATCAATAAAATCATTTTGAAAATCAACTAAAACAAGTGCTTTTTTCATCTTTTCTCCTTGGTATTTGATAATTTTTTCTTATTATGACCGAGCATTATTCTTCGCAAGGTGAGCGTGGCTCGACTAGGCAGTCTAGCGTTTTATAGTTAGAGATAATTATAGCAAAAATCTAAAAAATCTGTCAGCAAAATTCTACTGACAGACCTTTTTTAATTTACTGACCAAATTCTCTGCTGTCTTGTAAGAAAGGTAAACAATCTGTCAGTAAAATATTTCATTATTATTCTTTAGAAATCAACTTCATCAGGATTTTTAGCCAATCCGGCTTTACCATGAAGACTGTCAATAAAAGCAATATCTTCAATACTTAAATCAAAATCAAAGATTTCTGCATTTTCTTTAATTCTAGCAGGGGTTACTGATTTAGGAAGTGGGAGGTATCCTTTATGAAGTGACCAACGAAGTACCACTTGGGCAATTGTTTTATTATATTTATTTGCCAAATCAGCAAGTTCTGCAACTTCAAAGATTTTACCAGTTCCAAGCGGGCTATAAGCCTCAGTCAAGATATTATTGTCCACATTAAAACTTACAATTTCTTCTTGTTGGTCACTTGGATTGACCATGATTTGGTTAACTGCTGGTTTGATTTCAGCAAATTTCAACAAAGGTTTCAAATGACGTGGATGGAAGTTTGAAACACCAATCGCACGAGTTTTCCCAGCTTTTAATCCTGCTTCCATTGCTTTCCAAACAGCAAGATTGCGTTTTTCAAAGTCAGGACGAAAAGCCTTTGGATTTGGCCAATGAATGAGATATAAATCGACATAATCAAGCCCCAATTTTTCCAATGACTCGTCCAATGCTTTTGCTGCATCTTCTGTCGTTCCTACGCCCCAAAGTTTAGTAGTAATGAAAAGTTCTTCACGTGGAATTCCTGAGTCAGCAATTGCTTTACCAACGGATTCTTCATTTTTGTAAGCAGCCGCTGTATCGATATGACGATAGCCTGCTTCAAGGGCAGCTTTTACTGCATTATAAGCTTCTTCTCCACTTGCTGATTGCCAAGTCCCAAAACCAACTTTTGGGATTTTAATGCCATTGTTTAATGTGTAAGTGTCTGTTAATGTCATATTTTTTCTCCTTAGTAATTTTAAAAATACATGAGTTCGTCACCAATCAAAACTCTTTTTTACTTCTTAAATTCTTTCAATGGGAAACCAAAGTTCTAACTCCTCTGGATTTTCAGCTGAAATCGAATGATGCTCCTGTACGGCTCCAACTAGTTCCAAATCCTGTTGAGCCATGAAGTTTTCTATCTCTGAATAGACTTTGTGCATTTCATAAGTTGCTGTTTCAACAACTAAATACCGAAAGCTTGGAAAGGTCCATTTTGTCCAATTTTCAGGAGCTTTCGTAGTATTTTCAACTTCAGCACCTGCCAGATAAAGTCCACCATCGGACCAAGCGCTAAAAGTTCGTGCCTCATCAGACATGGCTCCCCACACGGCAAGAGGTTGTTTAACTAAATGAGCAATTTCGTCAAAAGCATTTGTAGCTTGCTGCCAGAGCGGCGGAATCCAAATGTCAGCTTCTTGCGATTTACCTAAGCCTTCTTTTCCGATAACCGAGAAAGATGACTTTTCAACTTCTCTGATGTTCACTTCCCCTCCTCACTCTTTTGAAAGTATCGTATAATACTTCCTTAACTAGGACTACAAACGCTTTACTGAAAACGCTATAAAGTCATTTTACCACTTTATAATAAAAATAAAAAAATATTTCGCTTAAAAAATGATAGAATAGAATTAGAATTTAAAATAAAGGAGGAGATACGACAAGGCTGACTTTTATCGGCTGAGTTTTGTATCATATATTTTATGGCTGAAGTAGAATCTTTTCAATTAGATCACACAAAAGTACTTGCCCCTTACGTACGCTTAATTGGTAGCGAAACTGGACCGAAAGGTGATGTTATTACTAACTTTGACGTTCGTTTTGTACAACCTAATGCCAATGCCATTGGTATGGCTGCTTTACATACTATCGAGCATAGTATGGCAAGTTTGATTCGCGATAGAATCGATGGTATGATTGACTTTTCACCATTTGGTTGTCAAACTGGTTTCCACATGATTATGTGGGGTGAACATAGTTCCGAAGAAATTGCGAAAGTGATTAAATCTTCTCTAGAAGAGCTTTCAAGTGATGAATTTGGTTGGGACAATGTTCCTGGTGTTGCGGAAAAAGAATGCGGAAACTACCGTAATCACTCACTTTTCGGTGCTAAAGAATGGTCTAAGAAAATCCTCGCTGAAGGAATTTCAACTGACCCTTACGAACGTAAAGTCATTTAAAATTCGCTCACTTACCGCACGAAGTAATTTTAAACTATCAACGTTTTTAGATTACAACACTTAATCATTTCCTTTTGTAAGGAATTTAATAGGTTAATTTTTACTGACAGTTCTGTCAGTAAATTTTCGTACGTCAAATCTACTTAGAAAGGAACTGAATTCAGTGAGTAATTTACTTGCTGAATCGTATTTAATCTTATGGGAAAATATCAACTTGATAATAAGGGACAGAAATCTGTCGGTAAATTTCATGAAAAAAACTCAACGGTAGGCGGAAAAGGCATCAATACTAAAAATGCTACTCAGGCTAAAATCGAAGCCCTCCGTGCCAAAATGGAGAATAAAAAATATGACAAAAAAGCTTAATATTGCTTATGTTGGTTTTGGTAAATCAACTAATCGCTATCATATCCCTTACGTGAAAGAACGTGAGAATATTGTGATTAAACGAATTGTCAATCGGACTTTAGGAAAACGTCCGGAACAAGCTGAATTAGAAGCGACTGGAACTTTATTTTCAACTGATGTCGCTGATATTATCAATGATGACCTGATTGATTTAGTCGTTATCGTTACACCAGCTTTTGCTCATTATGACTACGCTAAGCAATTGCTATTAGCAGGGAAAAACGTGCTCTGTGATAAGCCTCTTGTGGAAACTTTAGAACAAGCCAAAGAGTTGGTAGATATCGCTAAAGAAAAAAATCTTTTCTTCATGCCTTTCCAAAATCGCCGCTTTGATAGTGATTTCTTGACTGTCAAAAAAGTGATTGAGCAAGGTTATTTAGGTGATTTAGTGGACATTACCGTCAATATGGATCATTTCAGACCTAATGATGCTAGTCAAGGTGGAAATTTTGATGGCGCTTGGTATGGTCACGGCGTTCATTTAGTAGACCAAATGGTATCGCTTTTTGGAACTCCCGAAGAAGTTCAATACGACATTCGCGCGACCAGAGATTATGACAGTGTTGATGATTACTTTTCTGTCAATCTCATGTATCCAAACTTAAGAGCAACCGTCGCTGCTACCGAAGTTGCTGCGATGCCCCACCCCAAATGGATTGTTTATGGAACAAAAGGAACTTTCATCAAAATGGATGTTGACCAACAAGAAAATGATTTAAAAGTTGGCATGTTCCCAGGTGATGAAGGTTTTGGCCAAGATAGTCCTGCTGATTTTGGTAAGCTTACTTATTTCAATCAAAATGGTGACCGGATTGTGAAACATATCCCAACTGTTGCCGGTGATTATGGAAGAGTTTATGATTCTGCTTATGAAGCAATCATCAATGGCGCTGACAAGTTAGTTTCTGATGAGCAAATGCTAGCTGTTATCAAAACTTTGGAAAATGGTTTTTCTAAATAATAAAAAAAAGACTGATCAACTGATGAGTCTTTTTTTTGCTGACAACTTATTTTTTCTTCGTGGTTTTTTGTAATTTACTGACCAAACCTTTAAATTGCCCTTCAAAAGTAAGAACATTATTGAAAATATCCTCACCATCATTGAGCATTTTGACGGTCACCCAACCCAAGGCTTCAGTAATTGTTGTGGCTACTGTCGCATTAATTGCTCCACCTGCAATTGTTCCTACTGCTGGTACAAATTTCAAGACATTTCCTACGAGGCTGCGTCCCAGACCAACGACTACTAATTCCTTTGTGACTCCCTTCGCCAAAGCTTCTGACCAAGAAGCCCCAAATATTTTATAAAGTCGCATCATCATGGTCAGTTGAATCGGAACAAGCAAGACGGCATCCGAAAAAGGAATGGGTGAAAAGCCAACAATCGCTGCTGTCAAAGTTGCAAAATGAATCGTTTCATGACATTTTCTTCGTGTTTGACTGTCCACTCCGACTAAAAACTCATCAAAAAGCTGATCAAATTTTTGAGAATTATTAGCCAAAAACTGTTCGGCCTTGGCCTTTGAAACCACAAATGAAGATTTTATTATTTTAGCAGAACGAGCTGGCATATTTTTGAGAACTTGATTGAAAAATTCATCAAAGCCTTCATTTTTTGCTATTTTATCTTCCTTTGTTCTATCCTTTAATTTCTTATCTGATTTTCTATTCATCTACGCTCCTTTCAGCCTATTTTTAACTCATTATAACAAAATAGTCTCTTAATACACGAAAAAATCAATCAAAAATTTGATTGATTTCTTTTATTTTGCAAATTGTGAATTGTACAAACTTGCATAAAGTCCTTCTTGTTTTAGTAGACTTTCATGATTGCCTGTTTCTACAATATTTCCCTTGTCCATGACCAAAATCTGATTAGCATCACGAATGGTCGATAAACGGTGCGCCACAACAAAACTTGTCCGCCCTTTGAGCAAACGATTCATTGCCGATTGAATCAAGCGCTCAGTCCTTGTATCTACGCTAGAGGTTGCCTCGTCCAGAATTAATATCTCGGGATTTGCCACAAAAGCACGCGCAATGGTTAACAGCTGTCTTTGTCCCTGAGAAATATTTGTAGCCGTTTCATTTAAGACGGTTTGATAACCTTGAGGTAAAGTCGTGATAAACTCATCAGCATGGGCCATTTTAGCGGCCTGAATCACTTCATCATCTGTTGATTCAAGACGTCCATAACGCAAATTATCCATGATTGTTCCTGAAAATAGCCATGTTTCTTGCAAGACCATTGCCATTCGACTTCGCAATTGTTCTCGTTTTGTTTCCCGAATGTCTTTACCTTCAAGTAAAATCTTCCCTGAGCTCACATCGTAAAAACGTTCTAGCAAATTAATCATAGTTGTTTTCCCAGCACCGGTTGGTCCGACAATGGCAACCATCTGACCGACTTCAACTGAAAAATTAACATCTGTCATGAGTGTTTGATTTTCATTGTAAGAAAATGCCACTTGTTCAAAATGAATAAAATCAGTCCTTTCAGCAGTTTCAAAGTTACTGACAGAATTTTTGGGTCTTTCGTTAGTCCTTTTTTTCTTGCTGTCAGTAACTTTTTCAATGTCCGTTATCCCCTCAGTCATTTCTTTTTCATCTAATACTTCAAAAATACGCTCAGCCGATGCGACTGTTGCTTGAATGGTATTAAGCATGTTAGAAATATTCGTAATGGGTTGCGCAAATTGATTGGTATATTGCAACATGGCTTGAACATCTCCGAGATTGACTGACCCTGAAATCACTTTAAGCCCACCAATCACTGCCATGGCTAAATAATCCAAATTATTGATAAAACGCATGGTTGGGTAAATCAAAGTAGACACAAATTGTACTTTCCATGCGGATTTATAAAAATCATCATTTCTTCTAGCAAATTCTTTTTCAGCTGCTGCTTCATGATTAAAAGTTTTAATGACCGTGTGCCCTGAGTAATTTTCCTCAATTTGATCATTTAATAAGCCCAAATTCTTTTGTTGTTCAGAAAAGAATTTTTGCGATAAAGGAGCGACAATTCTGACAGTAATCATTGCTAAAGGAACTGTGATAAAGGCAACTAATGCCAACTGCCAAGAAATCGTCAGCATGAAGTAGATGGTTCATACAAATTGCAGGATACTTGTAATCAGTTGAATCAATGTTTGGTTTAAAGTCCCCGAAATATTGTCCATATCATTAATCATTCGACTCATGATATCACCATTATTATGACTATCATAATAAGAAATGGGCAACTTTTTCATTTTATTTTTAAATTCGCGGCGCAAAGTATAAACCGTTCGCTGTGAAATTCGAGTCATGATGCTTTGTTGCAAGACTCCAGAAACAAATGAAATTAGATAAATGACCAAGACATAAAGCAAAATAGATTCAACTTTTGCCATGTCAATTCGAATAGCTTGATGATTTTTTAGACTTTTTGTCACTCCATCAAAAATCACCGTTGTCGCCGTCCCTAAGATTTTAGGGGCTTGAACTGATAAGGTGACTGACAGACCAGCAATTACCATTGAAAATATCAACCCCCACAAATCGCGACGCATATATTTAAAAAGACGAATAATGGTCGGAAAGAAATTTTCAGCTCGCCGTCCTTTTTGGAAACGGTCAGCTCCCTTCCCCCCACGATTAAGATAATTTCCTCTCATCATTGGACTGGCCCTCCTTTGTCAGTTGAATTTGTAATCGAAAGACCCATTTTCACCAAATCCTCATCTGAGAGTTGTGATTGCATGGTTTCTTGATATTGCGGACATGATTTGGCCAGACTTTCATGTGTTCCAAGACCCACGGCAAGTCCATTCTCCAAAACTAAAATTTGGTCAGCTGACATGACTGTGGCAATCCTTTGGGCGACAATCACTTTGATTTTATCATGATGTTTTTCTGACTTGTTAATCGCCTCGCGAAGTTTCCGGTCTGTAGCGAAATCTAAAGCAGAAAATGAGTCATCAAAGAGATAAATTTCAGCCTCCTTAATCAATGTTCGAGCAATGGCAATTCTTTGTTTTTGGCCACCAGAAAAGTTGGCACCATTTTGTTCCACTGCCATCTCAAGACTACCTTGTTCTCGAATAAAATCTGCAGCTTGAGCAATTTCTAAAGCTTGCCACATTTCTTCATCAGTGGCATCACTTTTCCCAAATTGTAGATTAGAACGTAGGCTTCCAGAAAAAAGAACTGCTTTTTGTTGAGTTAAGGCGACCTTCTCATGCAAATCATGTTGAGATATTTGCCGAATATCAATCCCATTTATATTGACACTTCCACTTGTTGGGTCAATCAATCTAGCAATCAAATTCAAAATCGTTGATTTCCCAGAACCTGTCCCACCAATAATCGCTAAAGTTTGACCAGCTTTCACATTTACTGACAAATCTGACAGTGCTTGTCTTTTAGCCTCATCAAATTTGAATGAAACCTGATGAAGTGCTAAAGAATTACTGACAGACTCATTTAGCTCCTTATTAACTTGCTCATCCGTGATTTTGTCTTGTCTTTCTAAAATTTCTCGAACGCGGACAGCCGAAACTTGAGCTCGGGGCACCATAACAGCGACTGCCGACAATTGCATAAAGGACATCAAAATCTGTGATGCATAAGTCAAAAAGGCAACCAATGAGCCCATTTCCATCATATCTTTACCGATGAGTTGTGCACCAAACCAGACAATTCCGATATTTGTAAAACTCAAAATAACGGTCATGATTGGCATTAACATGGCAATGGTGGTTAATACTACTCGGCTAGTATGCGTCAAATCTCGATTTGCTTCATCGAATTTATCAATTTCATATTGGTCTCGCCTAAAAGCACGAATCACCCGTACTCCAGTTAGTCCTTGTTGAAAGATGAGATTAATCTTATCAACTTTTGTTTGCATTGAACGAAAGCGGGGCATGGCAATTGCGATATTTATCACCACAGCCAAAGTCAAAATAGGCAAAGAAATTAAAAAAACAAGCATCAAATCATGTGATAATTTCCAAGCCATAAAGATTGAACCAATCAACATCATCGGTGCCATAAGCATCATCCGAAGCATCGTCTGAAAAACATTTTGCAGTTGAGTCACGTCATTTGTTGTTCGGGTGATTAAAGTTGCATCACCAAAATCTTGAAAATTACGCTCATCCATAAATAATACTTTATTAAATAAGTCACGACGTAATTTCATCCCCAAACCTTGCGATTGTTTGGAAGAAAAATAAACATTCCCAATCGCTGAAATCCAGCTAGCAAGGGCAACGATTAGCATTATTAAACCCATAAACCAGATATATTTCATATCTGATTGACCGATTCCTTTATTAATAATGTCCGCTGTAATTGTTGGCAACCAAAGATTAGTCACCACTTGAATGACAAGCAAAAAAAGTGCCCAAAAAACAGGCCAAAAATTCAAATAGCGTCGGCCGATTGTTAGCATGCTTTCTCCTTTTTTAGCGAAACTACATTTAGTAGTTTTTCTTTATTTTTATTAGTTCTCATCGTCAATATTATATCATTTTTATTTCAAAAATTACGAAAGAAAAAATCACTGACAGAAATTATCCAATCTCTTGCTGATATTTTTTAGAAATTATCATTTGTCTACTAAGGCTTGTGATTAATCCTATATTCGTCTCTAAAATAAAAAAGCACTCTATCATCATGAGTGCTTTTTTATAACGAACTTTCCTAAGCAATGGTTACCGCAGGGTAGGCTTCAACATATTCCTCGCCCTGAGCTCCACGATAAGTAACAATCCTTTTCTCAAAATTAGCTTCATAGTCAATCACACCAGCCTCCCAAGTTGCACTTAAAAACTCAGGAAAAGTCGTTTTACCCGCTTGGTCAGCTCGTAAAGCTTTAATCAAGGCTTCCCTATCAAAAGTTGCAACTTCCTGAAAGCCGGTAAGCATTGGCGCATTAGTCAGGCTAATTACTCCAGCAACCGTCCAAAAAGTGCTCTGTCCCGCTGGTAAGGTCCAGACGTTTTTCAAAACACCAGCTTCTCTCAAACATTCGGCAAGATATGGAAAACCGCCCACTTTTGGACGAATAGTCTCAGCTTTTTTCATGGCTCCTTCTACAAGTTCTATTGCATTCATTTTTTCACCTCATTTCGCTTATTTGATGATTAATTATAACAAAGTTCAAAGAAAAAAATGCTGACAGAATTTATCAGCATTCATATTTTTTCATAAATAATGGGATTTCTTCAATCAATCGACTGGGTAAGACCACATAAGCTTTTTTAGCTAAATGACTTGCTATTAAACTGTGTAAATAGGTTGCAGCAGCTACTGTTTCTCTTGTTTCTCCATGAAATTGGGCCAAAAATCCGCCAATCATTCCAGCCAACGTATCACCCATTCCTCCCGTTGCTTGAGCTGGGAGACCTATTTTTAAAATAAAGTTCTCTTGATTTGGACTGAAAATTCGCGTTTCTGAGGATTTTGCAACGATAATTGCTCCTTCTTGATTAACAAAATCTTGAAGAGCTTCTTTAGTTTGCTGACCAATTTTCAAACTAGAAAGTCGTTCTAACTCCATTTCATGCGGTGTGAAAATCGTATTTTGCGGATAAGGCAAGCTTAACTGTTCTTTAGCAAAAAGAGTCAGTGCTGAACCATCAATGACCAACTTTTGTTTTTCTGTCAGTAAATTCAAAAATTCTGTCAGTAAATCAAGTCTCTCTAAACCCAGTCCTGGACCAATGACAATGACGTCAGCAGATTTTGCTACTTCTCTTAGAGCTGACAAATCATCAAAATCAATTGTCATTGCTTCTGGGAGTCTTGCATGTAAAGCGCCATGGTTCTCTTTAGCCAATGCTACAGAAACTAAACCAGCTCCAGAATAAACTGCACTTGTCGTTGCCAAAATAGCCGCGCCGCCATATTGAGCATTTCCACCAATCACTAATAAACGTCCATAAGTTCCTTTATAAGAATCTTTTTTACGTTTTTTAATCACTTTTCTTAAAATCTCATCAGTCAATTCAATCATACTGCTATTTTACCGCATTTCGTGTTAAAATTAAACCATGACAAAATCAGCAAAAACATTTGACGTTATCGTTGTTGGTGCAGGCCCGTCAGGAATGATGGCCGCCATTTCAGCAGCAGAAAATGGAGCAAAAGTTGCTCTTATTGATAAAAATAAAAAAGTCGGAAAAAAATTATTAATGACCGGTGGCGGGCGCTGTAATGTGACCAATAGTCGCTCTGTTGATGAAATATTAGCAAATGTTCCTGGTAATGGACGCTTTCTTCATTCGGCCTTTTCTCAGTTTTCTAATCTTGATATTATTAACTTTTTTGAAAGTAATGGTGTTAAATTAAAAGAAGAAGACCATGGACGCATGTTCCCTCTAACTGACAAATCTAAAACAATCGTTGATGCGCTCTTCAACAAAATTTTAAGCCTTCATGTTTCTTATTTTCCAAGTCAAGCTGTCAGCCAACTTATCATTGAGAATGGGGCCATCGTTGGACTAGAAACTGATAGTGAAAGCTATTTAAGTCCAACAATCGTTCTCTCTACGGGTGGTCGTGCCTATCCTTCCACAGGTTCAACCGGTGATGGTTATCGCTTAGCCCGCTCAGCGGGACATACGATTTCGCAACTTTATGCTACCGAAGCTGCGCTACTCTCTGATGAATCTTTCATTTTAGATATAAGCCTTCAAGGAATTTCTTTACGTGAAATCAAGCTGTCAGTCGTTAATGCTAAAGGAAAAACAGTGATTTCTCATCAACATGACTTGCTCTTCACTCATTTTGGTTTGTCTGGTCCGTCTGCTTTACGCTGTTCAAGTTTCATTAACCAACTTCTTGAAAAAGGTGAAACTCCTGTCATGGTCAGCTTAGACCAATTCCCAGATAAATCGGCTGGGTTTTTAAAAAATGAACTGACCAAGCTAGCTTCAAGTGATAAATCAATTAAAAATGCCTTCTCTGGGCTAACCCAAGAACGCATGCTTCTCTTTATTCTTGAAAAAGCTGGCATTAATCCTGCCTTACCAGCCAAATCTTTATCTGAACAACAAATCGAAAAACTCGTTCAACTGTTTAAAAACTGGCAAATCATAATAAATAAAACTCTCCCAATTGAGAAGTCATTTGTCACTGGTGGCGGTGTTTCTTTGAAAGAAGTGAATCCTAAAAGTATGGAAAGCAAAAAAACACAAGGCTTATTTATGACTGGGGAACTGCTAGACATTAATGGATATACTGGTGGTTATAATATTACTTGTGCCTTTGTCACAGGTTTTGTCGCTGGAAAACATGCCGCCGAAATTGCTTCTTATTTCCAATAAAAAATCAGCCCTAGTTCATACTTGCACAATTAATCTAGAAATGGTACTATATTAAAGTACTGTTTTGCGGTGGTGGCGGAATTGGCAGACGCGCAGGATTAAGGATCCTGTCGGGAATTTTCTTGGTGCGGGTTCAAGTCCCGCCCACCGCACTAATATTAACTCAGCTAAGGCTGAGTTTTTTTATTGCCTTTTTATAGAAAATAAGGAGTACCAAGAAAGGTACTCCTTTTAATAATCTTCATAATGCTCAAAAAGCACCTCTAAATCTGCTATTTCACTTAGCAAAGTTTGCCCAACATTAGTATCTTTGACCCGCTTTCGTTCGTCAACTTCCGCCACTAAACGTTTCAAGCTAATAATATCTGTTCCTTTTTCGACCGCTGCTTTGACTGTCGAAAAAGGTTGGTGAGCAACCAATTGAATGCCAAAACTATTGTAAAGAAGAGTATACCCAGCGATACCTGTTTCTTTTTGATAGGCTTTAGCAAAACCTCCATCAATCACAATCAACTTTCCATCCGCCTTGATTGGATTCTCGCCATTTTTTTCCTTAATTGGAGTGTGACCATTAACCAAATGTCCATTTTCATCTAAACCAAAGTTTTCTAAGATTTTTGTAATGATTTTAGGTTGTTCACGTAATTGATAATATGGATTTTTCTTTTCTACATGAGTGGATTTATCCTTGATATAATAACGTTCAAAGGTTGTCATTGCTGTTTTGCCAAACAAGGAAGAACATTCTCCCACCCATAAGTACCACATCAAATCAGTTGCTAAATCCTCTGATTCTTCAGGATGAGCAAGACATTTTCTAACCTCACTGTCAAAAAAATCAAGTAAATCTCGTCCAGCATAAGCCTTCTTATCAATCGTAAATGATTTAAAATCTCCATTTTCATGTAAGGGAAGGCAACCATGAATCAATAGATTGCCATTGTAAGAAAGATACATGGCCCCTTTTTCTTGCAAGAATCCAACATGGCGCTTGAGCTTATCTGAAGTTTTTAAATTATTTAACAAGTGAGCAATTATTTTTTCTTCTTCCTCAGTTAGACTTGCGGGCTGTTCAGGATTAATTGTAGGCGCCTGAAAATCAATTAAATCATAAGTTTCACCTGCTAATTCTATTTTATTTTGTGAGAAATCAATAAAATGGAGGAGGTCCCGATGTTCAAGTTGGAAATCTGGCCGTCTTTCAATTAGTTGACTTTCTAACTTAAATTGTAAAATAGCCGTGGCTTGCTGTAATTTATTAAGGAGTGCTTTTTCATCAGCTGACAAGCGAACCCCATCAACTAATCGTGGACGAAATGCCTCACTTGGTTCATAATAACGTTCAGCATATTCTAAAATAGCACGCAAATTAATCCCATAAGATTCTTCAAGAATATCTAAATTCCCGTAACGGGCACAAATTCTTATCACATTCATCATGGCCAAAGGTGAGCCACTAAAAGCCGCCATCCACACAATATCATGATTGCCCCACTGAACATCAACTGAGGGCATGTTTATCAAACGATCAATAATTTTGTCTGGATATGGTCCGCGATCATAAATATCCCCAACAACATGTAGATGGTCGACCGTCAATCTGCGAATTGTATCTGCAAGTGCAACAATTAAGCGAGTAAGTTCTCCCAGATTTTGTAGTTGCGAAAGAATTGAATCAAAATAGTCCTGTTTGTCAGTCGTCGAATCCACTTCATTGATTAACTCTTCTAAGATGTAGCGAAATTTTTCTGGAAAAGCTTTACGAACTTTTGAACGCGTATATTTTTGTCCAACAAATTTAACTGTTTTCAATAGATAGACTAGGTTTAGACGGCAATAGTGCTCAAAAAGCTTTTTATCTTGAAGTTGACATTCAGAGTCTAGTTTTTCTTGTGGATAATAAATCAAGGTTGCCACTGATGAAATTTCTGCTGACGAAAATTGTGGAAAACAATCCCGTAATTTTTCTTTGATACTGCCGGAACCATTTCTTAGGACATGATTAAAAGCATCATATTCACCATGCACATCACTCATAAAATGCTCTGTTGCTTTTGGTAATTCACAAATTGCACTCAAATTAATAATTTCTGTAAGTACAGCCTCCTTTGAAGAAAACTGCTTTTTTAATAACTGATAATATTTTTTATCCATAATAAAAATAAAATAGGTTTCTATCCCTATCTCACCAATCTGCTTTCTATTTAAAAAAATGAGAATAATTAAGCTTATGCTTGCATTTTATCATATAGAAAGCAGATAGTAAAGCGCTCACATTTTTAAATTACTGACAAAAAAGCCTGTCAGTAACTGACAGACTATTTTTTGATTTTAATAAATAAAACTTTAAGATAATTTCCTTCTGGAAAGCTGTCAGCAATCTGAAAATCAGCTGGTAGTTTTTCTTCTTGAAAAATGGTAAATTTCACTCCCTTATTTTTGAGAGATTCTTCAACCATTTGACGGAATTTCTTATCAGAAACATTTGCTGCATTCGTTGAAGCAATCAACGTTCCATTATCTTCGAGGATATCCACAGCTTCTTCCACAAGTTCCCCATAATTTTTGGCCACCGAAAATGTCTTTTTACCATTGCGAGCAAATGACGGTGGGTCAAGCACAACAATATCATAAGTCAAATTCTTTTTCTTGGCATAATTAAAATAGCCAAAAACATCCATCACATAAATTTTTTGACTGTCTGGTTCAATTCCATTGACCAAAAACTGTTCTCTTGTTTTATCAAGTGATCGTTTTGCCAAGTCGACCGAAGTGGTTTGACTTGCTCCACCAACGGCTGCAGCTACTGAGAAAGCCCCTGTATAACTAAACATATTCAACAAAGTTTTACCAGCCACAAGGCCATTTACAAGCGCTCCACGGACATTTTTTTGGTCAAGAAAAATCCCTGTCATTAAGCCTTCATTCAAGTATGTCGCATAAGTCACCCCATTTTCCATGACTAATAAAGGTTCTTGCGCTTCTTCACCGAACAGATATTGGCTTTCCAATTGACTGTCAGCAAAACGCAGCTTTTCATAAGCCCCTTTAATGTCAGGAAAAACCACTTGGAAAGCTTTGACAATTGCTTTTTTTTGACTATAAATAAATGGATTATACCAAGAAAAAACAACAAAACCATTATAAAAATCAATGGTTAAGCCTCCTAAACCATCACCTTCGCCGTTAAACAGACGGAAGGCTGTCGTCAACTCATCTTGGAAAAAAGGAGCACGTAAGCTTCGTGCTTGAACAAATTTTTCCACATAAAAATGATGGTCAATTTTTGCTGATGAGGTACTCAACAACCAGCCAATTCCTTTATTTTGCTTTGAAAGATAGCCTGTTCCAAGAGCTTGAGCTTTTTCATCAAAAAACTGTGCAAAATCATCCTCTGAAATAGGTGAACTTAAATCTTCTGCCACCAAAAGTGGGTAACCCGCTCGCAGTTTTTTTGCTGCTTTTGTCCGTACTGTAATTTTTTTCATCTTTTAATTATAGCATAGCCAGTTACACGAAACAATGGTTCACCTTACTGGTCCTCCCCATCGGACAATACAAAAACTGACAGCTCTGAAAGCTGTCAGTCAATAGGATAAAAATTATTTACTTAGGTTCTGCGAACATTTTTCAAAGCTAGAACATTTGCAAGATAAAGCACGACAGCAAAAACGAACATAATCAACAAATCGAACCAAATTCCTGAAAAACCCATTCCCCTTTTAACCACTTCTTGCATGGCACTAATCCCATAATAAACTGGAATGCAGTGGGCAATTCCTTGCAGAATTGTTGGCATCGTATCGACAGGAATCAATCCCGAAAATAAAAATTGTGGAATAATGGCCAAAGGAATCATCTGCACAAATTGAAATTCTGTTTTTGCTAATGTGGATAAGAGCAAGCCGAACAACAAAGCAATGATTGCAATAAAGAAATTAATGACAAAAACCCAACCAATATTTCCATTATTATGAACCCCTAAAATCCAATAGGTAAAAATAACCATGAGTGCCGTTTGAATCATCGCAAGAATTCCATAACTCAAAGTATAGCCAGTGACAATCTCACTTCGTTTAACAGGAGTCACTAGCATCCTTCCCAATGTTCCTGATGTTCGCTCATTCACTAAGGAAATTCCTGAAATTGGAAGAACTAAAAAGAAAGCAAAGGCGCCAACTAAAATCGGTGCTAAATCATCAAAAGTAGCATTTGTACTCGTCGGATTTCCATACAAATACTTGCTTCTTATCTGAAACTGCTCTGTATTAACGCTCAGTTTGGTTGGAGCACTTTGTCCTGATACTTGAGATAATTTATCCATCAAATTTTGCAAAGCCTGCTGAGTCTCTTCTTTAGTCGCTTTGGCTTGGTTTTCTTGAATTACTTGCGTTAAAAGCATTTTTACCGCAGAACTTGTTCCATTTGACTGATTGGCATAGCTAATCTCAATATTTTTCCCTGAAATGCTGACAATTGCACTCAAATCTTTCTCATTCATTGTCAAGCGATTATTTTTAGAAACATTTACCACTTCCAAATGAGCTTTATCATCTGGCATATTTTTTAAAGCCTTCGTTAATTCTGTATTATCCGACTTTAAGCCCACTCGATAGGCAGTATTTGATGGCACTTGAAAGAGAAAGTACATGAGTGTCAAAATAAATATTGGCGCTAAAAACATCATTGCAAGTGTCCTTGGGTCTCCGCGCCTTTGAAGCATAATTCGCTTGAAAATGGCAATAATTCTCATCTCACCACCTCCTTAGCTTTCATTTCTAAAGTTTTTCCTGCCACAATAAAAGCCTCTTCCACCGAGTCTACTTGATATTTTTCTTTAATTTCCTTAGGAGAACCTTCGTCAATAAACTTGCCATTTCTAAGCATCAATACAATATCACACCGTTCTGCTTCGTCCATGACATGAGTTGTAATCAATATCGTTTTCCCCTGGTCCGCTTGATTTCTTAATTCTTCCCAGATTTCTTGACGTAATTCTGGGTCAATCCCGACCGTTGGCTCATCTAAAAGTAAGATTGGAGCATCCGTTTGTAAAGCGATGGCGAGTGATAAACGACGTTGCATTCCTCCTGAATAATTAGCAACCGATTGCTTAAGATGACTTGTAAGATTCACTGTCAGTGCCGCTTTTTCAAGTTTTTCTGTCAATTCATTTTTTTTGATTCCTTGGAGCGAACCAAAAAACTCTAAATTTTGTTTTCCAGTCAACTCCTTAAATAAGGCGTCTTCTTGCGCCATATAACCTAATTGTCCTAAAATTTTTCTATCTGGTATTTTGACTTCAAGAATTTCAACACTTCCACTATCTAATTTTTGCATTCCCACAATTGACTTAATAAAAGTAGATTTACCAGAGCCCGAAGGCCCAATCAAACAAATTATTTTTCCACTTTCAAAATCATAAGATAATCGGTCTAATATTATTTTATCGCCAAATTTCACGCTCATACCTTTAACAGTTATTGGTGAGGTCATATTCTTCTCCTTCAAATAAATCTTCTCTAGCTTTAATCTTACCCTAATTCTAACACTTCCCTTTTGAACATCAAATCAATTTGCCCTCTAGAAAAACTGTATTATTCTGCATTCAAAAACAACTTTCTTTATAGTATAATAATAGTTAACTTTAAGTTTTAAATAAATTCAAAAATCTAACCTGTAATTATGCTTAGTATTTATTAATAACAGGCTATTTATCACATTTATAAAGGAGTTCTTATGGCCTGTACAACATTTCTCGTAGGTAAAAAAGCCTCATTAGATGGTAGCACTCTAATTGCACGAAACGAAGATGGGGGAGATAAACCTAATCCCCAACGTTTCGTTGTCATCAATCCTGAAAATCAACCTAAGCGCTATCGCTCTATCGCCACAGCTTGTGAATTTGACTTACCAGATAATCCCCTATCATATACTTCTACACCTGACGCGGATTCAAGCTATGGTATTTGGGCTGCAGCTGGAATTAATAGTGAGAATGTTGCCATGACCGCGACAGAAACCTCCACAACAAATAGTCGAATTTTAGGATTGGACCCCTACGCGGAAAAAGGACTAGGAGAAGAAGATTTCACAACAATTACTCTTCCTTATATCCAGAGTGCGCGTGAAGGTGTTGAACGAGTAGGACAACTTTTAGAAAAATATGGAACCTATGAATTAAACGGCATGGCATTTTCCGATAAAGATGAGATTTGGTGGTTAGAAACACTGGGCGGACATCAGTGGGCCGCTATTCGTATCCCCGATGATGCCTATGTTATTGCACCTAATCGTCATAATATTGATTGGTATGATTTTGAAAGCTCTGACACGATTTATTCAACTGGTTTGAAAGAATTTATTGATGACAACAATCTTAATCCAGACTTTGACGGATATAATCTTCGGCATATTTTTGGTTCAAGCACGATTAAAGACACGCGCTACAACAATCCACGTGCTTGGTATGTTCAAAACTATTTTTCTCCAGAAACCACAGGTTATGATGACCCTTTTAATCAAGATTTACCTTTCATTTGCCAAGCCAATCGTAAAATTTCCATTGAAGAAATTAAGTTTGTCCTGTCAAGTCATTATGAAAATACAGCTTATGACCCTTATAGTACAACTTCAAGCGCCGCAGAACAAAAATTGATTCGACCAATTGGACTCAACCGTAATCTGGAACTTCATGTTTTGCAAATTCGAGATAAGGTTGCTGAAAATATTGCTGGGATTCACTGGCTTGCCTTTGGTGCCAACACCTTTAATTGTCTGGTTCCTTTTTATGCCAGAGTAAGCGACACACCTGCTTCTTATCGTGATACAAAGCTGGATTTTGACCCAACAAAAATATATTGGTTGACCACAATGACTGCTGTCCTTGGAGACAGTAATTTCCAAGGCTATGTCGATAAAAGAGATGATTTTGACTTAAAAACAATGGCCAAATTAAGAGCATTGCAAAATGAAACTGACAAAGGAAGTGACCAATCACTTGAAGCAGTGAACGAAAAACTTGCACAGATTGCTCTGACTGCTCAAACTGAACTTCTTGGTAAAATGGTTATTTCTGGTTCCAATCATATGAAACTTCGCTTTGATTTTAATGATTAAAAAAATACGGATGGTTATCCGTATTTTTTAGATACTATCAATGAAGCGTCAGCATCCATTGATAGAGTAGTCCAGCAATTACAGCACCAACAATCGAACCAGTTGCTGGAATCCAAGCATAGCCCCAGTCAGAAGTTCCTTTATTTTTGATTGGTAAAAGTGCGTGCATTATTCTCGGACCTAAGTCACGTGCTGGATTCATCGCGTAACCAGTAGTTGGTCCTAAAGAAAAACCAACTGCCATAATGAGAAAACCGATAATAATTGTACCAAAACCACCTTCAAGACGATAATGTCCCATTGCCATAATCAATAGCATGAGCAGCGCCCCGTCAAAAGCTTCTCCTAAAAAATTGGACCAAGAATGACGAATAGCAGGTGCTGTGGCAAAACTTGCCAAGATTAGGGAAGAATCTTTTGTTTCTTCCCAATGAGGATAATAATGTAACCAAACGGCGACAGCACCTAACATAGCACCTAAAAATTCAGCTACAATAAAAGCAAGTGCTAAGCCAATCTTTATTTTCCCTAAGACAAGAAAACCAATGACCAGGGCTGGATTGAGATAAGCGGGCGAAAAGAAGCCAACTACCCAGACGGCGACAGCAACGGCTAAGCCCCAGCCAATTGCAATAGTCACCCAACCTGCATTTTCCGATTTTGTTTTACCTAAAACATTTGCTGCGACAACCCCATTTCCTAATAATACAAGGATGAAAGTGCCCAGAAATTCTCCCAATATTTGTAATGTCATTGCTCTACCTTATTTTTCTATCAGCATTTTTTCTAACTGCTCTTTTATTGCTTCAAAAGTTGCTCCTGCTTCTAAGAGGGCACTCGCTGTATAAGCTCCCTCAATGAGCGGGACATTAAAAATGGTTAATTCTTTGTCTGTCATTTCAGAAACCAAATCCAAATTCATTCGAGCACTTCCTAAATCAAAAAATGTTAAGAGATTGTCTGCCTCATTTTCTTCAATAGCATTCATAACTCGGTCAAATGAGGTGCCTATTTCACCATTTTCTAAACCACCTATAGCGGTTAGCGAAATATTTTTAGCGACTTCACGAATTAATTTTTTTAGTCCTGAGGCAATCTCAGGGGAATGAGAAATGATTACAATTCCATAAGTCATGCTACTACCTCCAAAAGTGTTTCAAATAAATAAGCACTTGATTGTGTTCCAGGGTCAATGTGCCCAATTGAGCGTTCCCCAAGATAAGAAGCTCGTCCTTTTGTAGCTAAAAGTCCTGCACTTGCTTTAACAACTTTTTCTAAATTATCTTTGGAAGCTGAATCAGTTTGTAAGTCATTTAAAAATGCTGACCAGATATCAACCATCGTTTTTTCACCGACTTGAGCTTTTCCTCTTTTTTGAATAGCTTCTAGTCCAGCATAAATTAATTCACTTGTATCCAAAGTTTCTATGGCAGTCTTACTCATGGCTAGAAAGGCTGAACCATACAAAGGACCAGAAGCTCCTCCTACTTTTGACATTAGGGTCATGGCCACTTTTTTAAAGATTTCTGAGACATTTCCAAAGTTTGAAACTTCCAATGCTTTCATTGTTTCAGACATCCCACGAGCCATATTTGCACCATGATCCCCGTCACCAATAGGTCCGTCTAGTTCGCTTAGATAAGCTTTATTTTCTTGTATTTTTTCGTTGAATTTTCCTAACCATTCAATGGTTGTATCTATTGTTAACATTCTCTCTCCTTATCCCCAAGAAATAGTTTTCACGTCTTCATTAAGATTTTTGAGCCATTGGTCATCTTCCAACTTAATCATTGTAAGTGACAAGCCTGCCATATCAATTGAAGTCATATAATTTCCAACTTTTTTAAAAAGAATTTCAATATTTTCTTCTGTCAGTAATTTTGCAACATCATTCATAAAAATGAATTGCTCCATTAGTGGCGTCGCTCCCATACCATTTACAAGAATTCCATATTTTTGACCAGCTTCAAATTTGAATTCTTCTTTCAACTTTCCAACCAGTTCTGTTGCTAACTCATAAGAAGTTTTCATTTTTTCCCGACGGTATCCTGGTTCACTATGAATTCCTACGCCATATTCAATTTCATTATCGTCAAGAACAAAACCAGGTTTTCCAACTTCTGGAACTGTTGCGGCTGACAAAGCTAAGCCAATAGTCTTGATATTCTTTACGACCTTATCAGCCAAATCTTTGATTTCATCTAAAGAAGCTCCTTGATGGGCAGCTGCGCCTAATATTTTATGAACAAGAACTGTTCCAGCAACTCCTCGTCTTCCTTGAGTATAGAGCGAATTTTCAACGGCGATATCATCGTCAACAATAATTTGCTCAACCTTAATATCTTCCGTCTCAGCCATTTCTCGTGCCATTTCAAAATTCATCACATCGCCTGAATAATTTTTGATAATTAAGAGTACTCCAGCTCCTTCGTCAGCAGATTTGATTGCCTCATAAATTTGATCAGGCGTTGGTGATGTGAAAATAGCTCCACAAACAGCTGCTGACAGCATTCCTTCCCCGACAAAGCCAGCATGAGCCGGTTCGTGTCCAGAACCCCCACCTGATACTAAGGCAACTTTTCCACTTTTAGGACTTTTACGTTGAATAATTTCAAAATCTGGAACTTTTTCAATCAAATCCCCGTAAGCATAGGTTAATCCGTCTAACATTTCTGAGACCACATCTTGTGGTTGATTAATAATTTTTTTCATCGCTCATCCTCCTGAGTTTCTTATGTTATACTTAGTATAAAATATAAAGTCCATAAAAATAAGGGACAAATCGCAAAATGTGTCCGCTTTCTTTTAAAATATGAAAAAATCAATCATTACACAAAAAATTATTGCTAAAGCTTTTAAAGACCTGATGCAAAGTAATGCTTATCACCAGATTTCTGTCAGTGATATTATGCAAACTGCAAAAATTAGAAGGCAAACTTTTTATAATTATTTTCAGAACCAAGAAGAGCTTTTATCTTGGATTTTTGAGAATGATTTTGCCGAATTAATTAATGATAATCTGGATTATTATGGCTGGCAAAATGAACTCTTACTCTTATTACGCTACTTAGATGAAAATCAAATTTTTTATCAAAAAATATTTGTTATAGATAAAAATTTTGAACACTTTTTCCTTATTCAATGGGAAAACTTACTTGATAAGGTTATTTTTGACCAAGAAAAAAAGTCTGACTATCATTGGTCAGACTTAGAAAAATCTTTTATATGTCGTTATAATGCTGCAGCAATTTGTGCAATAACTAAAGAATCAATCATTAGAGGAAATTCTTTAGAAAAGCTTTATTCTCAGATTGTAAATCTTTTACTTGCTCAAATTAAAATTTTTGAAAGCTGATTACCATGCAAAAGCTCCCGTTGGAGCATTCAGATAGTCCAACCATTTAGGATCTTTAACAGAACAAAGCGTTAATGAAATTCCTGACATATCACAACTTGTCATTAAGTTTCCAACTTTGCAAAACTTAACAGATAAGCCTTCAAGTTCTAAAAGGCGCATCACATCATATTGAAAACTGTAAAGTTCCATTAATGTTGTTGAACCCAAACCATTTACAAGCAAAATATAATTTTTATTTGCTTTTTTTTGCCAGTTAATTTCTGCTTTTAACTTATTTACTAACTCTATGGCAATACGCTCTGAGCCTTCAAATTTTTCAACACGATAACCGGGTTCTCCGTGTATTCCAATTCCAAAAGAAACTTCATCTTCAGCTAGAACAAATGAAGTCTTTTGATGAGGAAAATGAACAGGTGCTAAGGCAACACCCAAAGTATAAATTTCTGGGGAAAGTGACAGGGCTAATTGTTCAATTTCATCAATACTTCCGCCTTCTTTAGCAAAAGCACCGAGAATTTTATGAAGTAAAATTGTTCCAGCAACTCCTCGATGTCTTTTATGAAAATTATAAGCATTTACCGAAATATCATCATGACTGACAATATATCTTACATCAATTCCTTCAGTTCTCGCTTCTTTTATTGCCTCATTAAATTCCTTTAAGTCAGCTTCAAAATTTTTGATAATCACAAAAACGCCTTTGCCTGAGTTAACTTGGCGAATAGCTTTTAAAATATTTTTAGACTTTGGTGGTATAAATAGAGGACCAGTCACAGCTGCCGCAAGCATTCCAGAACCAACGTAACCTACATGGGCCGGTTCATGACCACTTCCTCCACCTGAAATAATTGGAACTGTTTTTTCATTATATGTATTATCATAGAGAATTCCAGTTTCTGGTAGATAAGTCAACTGAGGGTAAGTCAAATCAATCCCTTTTAACATCTCCTCTGGAATTTCATTTGTTGAAGTATAGAATTTCATATAACCAAATTATAGCACAGATACAAAAAGAGCTTGATTTAAAAAATCAAACTCTTTTTATTTATTAGCTTTTAGATTATTTTTCAGTCAAAGCTGCAAGTCCTGGAAGTACTTTACCTTCGAGGAGTTCCATTGAAGCTCCACCACCAGTTGAAATCCATGAGAATTTATCTGCATAACCAAGGTTGATAGCTGCTGCTGCTGAGTCACCACCACCGATGATTGATTTAACACCTGGTTGTTTAACGATAGCTTCCATCAATCCAACAGTACCTGCTTGGAAGTCTGGGTTTTCAAACACACCAACTGGACCATTCCAAACAACTGTTTTAGCACCTTCAAGTTGTGTGTTGTAGTCAGCAATTGTTTTGCTTGCTACATCAAGTCCCATGAAGCCTTCAGGGATGTTTTGGTCAGTAGTTTCTTTAACTTCTGTGTAACCAGCAAATGCGTTAGCAACTTTGTGGTCAAGTGGCAAAATCAATTTTCCAGCTGCTTTTTCAAGCAATTCTTTAGCAAGATCAAGTTTGTCATCTTCAACGAGTGAAGTTCCGATTTCGTAACCTTGAGCTTTCAAGAATGTGTAAGCCATCCCACCTCCGATGATAACTTTATCAGCTTTTGAAAGAAGATTTTCGATAACACCGATTTTATCTGAAACTTTTGAACCCCCAAGGATTGCTACGAATGGACGTTCTGGAGCTTCAACTGCTTCTTGGATATAAGCAATTTCGTTTTCAAGAAGGAAACCAGCAACGGCTTTATCAACATTTGCTGAGATACCAACGTTTGATGCGTGAGCACGGTGAGCTGTACCAAATGCGTCATTAACGAAGATTCCGTCACCAAGTGAAGCCCAGTATTTACCAAGTTCTGGGTCATTTTTAGATTCTTTTTTACCGTCGATGTCTTCAAAACGAGTGTTTTCAACGAGAAGGATTTCTCCATCTTTAAGTTCGTTGATTGCTGCTTCAAGTTCTGCTCCACGAGTAGTTCCTGGGAAAACAACATCTTGACCAAGTTTTTCAGAAAGAGCTTTAGCTACTGGTGCAAGTGATTTACCAGCTTTGTCAGCTTCTTCTTTAACACGTCCCAAGTGAGAGAAGAGGACTGCACGTCCACCTTGTTCAAGGATGTATTTAATTGTTGGAAGCGCAGCAGTGATACGGTTATCATTTGTGATTACGCCATCTTTAATTGGAACATTAAAGTCAACACGTACGAGGACTTTTTTGCCTTTAAGTTCAACGTCTTTTACAGTCAATTTTGCCATTTGGAAAAATTCTCCTTATAAGATATTTTTGTTGAGATTGAAAAAGCACCATGCTGATTCAATTCAAATCGATAGGTTAATTATATCACAAATTCGAATAATTTGGCTTTGAGAATTTTACTTTTAGCTTGTAAAGGGTTACTTTTAAAAGATTTTTGCTGACAGATTTTTTATTTTTAAAAATGAATTTAAAAAAGGCTGTCAGTAATATATTTTTGAATTCCATAAGCGACACCATCTTCTGTATTGCTTTTCGTAATCACTTTTCCTATTTTTTTTAAGTCATCAGAAGCATTTGCCATGACAATTGGTAACCCAACAGCTTTTAACATACTTAAATCATTTTCATTATCGCCAAATGCTGCAAGTTCGCTTTGCTCTAACTGTTCTCTTTGGGCAATAAATTGGACTGCTTTAGCTTTTTGAGCTTCAAGATGTGTAATCTCAAGATACGTTTCCCAAGTTTTTTGAATGATTATATCAGGAAAATTTAGCTTTTCTAAATGTTTTTTAATTTCTTCTAACTTACTTTCATTTGGTGTAATCAAAAGAATTTTAAATATTTCTAGTCTTGGTCGCTCAGTTATCAATGTTTCCAAATCTACTAACTTAGGAACCTGTGGAGTAAATTGCATTTCTTGTTCGATGTCTTTATCAATCTTTTCAACATACCAATCGCTTAAACTGTACAGGGATAGATTTATTTCAGGATAATCTTTTTTGATTGTCTTAATCAATTCTTGAGCGCTAGCATGAACCATTGGATTTGCTTTAATAACTTCATTTTTAGCAAAAATAAGCCCGCCATTAAAAGCAACTTGTGAGCTGTTTAAATTCAATTGATTAATTAGACTCTCCATCGCTTGAGGTGCTCTTGCTGAAACCAAAGAAAACGGAAGATTAGAGTTTTCAATCACTTCTTGAGTCTTTTTGGAAATTTTACCTTGGTCATCAAGTAAAGTCCCGTCTAGGTCAGAAAAAATATGTTTAATCTTAGTCATCTTATCCCCCTCTATCCTCTATTTTAACAAAATTTACTGACAGCTTTGTTAGTAAAAGCTAATGAATAAAAAAATCACTGACAAAAGTCAGTGATTAAAAATTCTAATTAGTATTTTTTACGTTTACGTGCTGCTTCTGATTTACGTTTACGTTTTACAGAAGGTTTTTCGTAGTGTTCACGTTTGCGAAGCTCTTGAAGAGTTCCAGCTTTTGTTACTGAACGTTTGAAGCGACGGAGTGCGTCGTCAAGTGATTCATTTTTGCGTACAAGTGTTTTTGACATAGATTTTCACCCCATTTCCAGCTCGAGAGTTCGTGGTCTTTCACACGACTTTCCTATTATATCAAATGGAAAAGACCTTGTCAAACTAGACTAGCTTTGTCGCCTCCTCATTTAAGCGTTCTTGATGAATATTAATTTTTTTATCCAAATAAGCCATCGATTTTTCAAGTTCGGCTAATTCTTTTTCCATTTCCTTTTTACGAGCTTTTAAAACTCCAATTATCATTTCATGCTTATCTGTATTGGCAAAAACTTCTTTAATTTGTGCTAGACTCAATCCGGCACAGCGATAATGGCGAATGGCATTAATTCTTGATTCTGTTGCCTCGTCAAAATCACGAATTCCAGCTTTAGTGCGTGGAACTGAGATCAATCCTTCTTTTTCATAGAATCGTAGATTGTAGGCTGAAATTCCTGTTCTCCCTGCAACTGTCGCAATCGTGACCATTTTTTCTCCTTTGAACTTATAAAAATCACTTTTTTATGGCAATTTTACTTTTTTATTTTATTAATTAATAAAAAGTCAATTTTTTCTCTTGACTTAGAGTAACTCTAACTTGCTATAATATAGCATGTTGATTTAAAAGTGTCAACCACCGCATTTTGAATCTTATTTTAAAATAGAAAAGAGTAAAAATTGAATAAAATACAAGAAAAACGTTCCATAAGAGCCTTTATGCTCTCCAATGTGATGGCAGGTTTAGAAGGGTCAATCGTAGCGACCGCTCTACCTGCAATGATGGCGGAATTACATGGAATTAAATTAATGAGTTGGGTTGTAACCATTTATATGCTTCTCATGGCGGTTTCTTCTCCCATTTGGACGAAATTAGCCGAACGCTTTGGTTATAAACAAATGTTTGTGCTTGGTACACTCTTATTTACAATAGGTTCTCTCGGCGAAGGATTAGCCATTAATATACTAATGGTTATTGTCGCACGCGCGCTCATGGGACTTGGTGCTGGTGTGATGATTCAACTTCCTTTTGTCATCTATGGAATGATGTATCAAGCCGATGAGCGAAGACGAGTGATTGGAAATACTGTCGCTGCTTATTCATTTTCAACTATTGCAGGACCAATTGTCGGGGGGCTGATTGTCACTTTACTTGACTGGCGTTGGGTCTTTTTCATCAATATTCCAATTGGGATTTATATGGCTTTTATTGTTTGGAAAAATTTCGACTTGAAAACAGACCATACTAAAAAATCAATTGATTTTGCTGGCTCTGCTTCTTTATCCATCGCTGTCATTGCAATAATGTTGCTTTTTCAAATGATGGGAAATGCAGTCATTAATCTTCCTCTCCTCCTTATCTTATTAATTGTAAGTTTTCTCTTTTTCATCGGATTTTATTTTGCTGAAAAACGGGCAGTTGACCCAATTGTTCCACTTGAACTTTTCAAAAACCCTTCATTTATCGCTAAAAATATCATGTTTTTCATGCAATATGGCTTCTTTGGTTTTTACACAAATTATCTGCCTACTTGGGGACAAGGAGTCATGGGCGCAACGGCTTTAGTCGGCGGAATGGTTTTGATTCCATCAGCAATCATGCTGGTTATAGGCACTAGAAATGTCAATCATCTCATTCAAAAAGTGGGAGAAAAGAAAACAATCTATATTGGATTTTCCATTATGGTTTTAGGGGCAATTTTCTTATTTAGCTTGCCTGAACATGCCTCAATTATGATGCTCTTTGTGGCAACAGCAATTCTTGGAACTGCCTTTGGAATTGTCAATATCACCTTGCAAGTTGCGGTTCAAGAAAGTGTTGCTAAGCATTTGATTGGTGCAGCGACCGCGGTTAATGCACTACTAAGAACAATGGGAACAACGCTTGTTTTATCTGGGCTATCCATTGCCCTTAATCGTACATTTACTGAGGCAACAGCACATAATCCAAAACTTACAACAACACTTCTTAATCAAATTTCTGATGCAAAAGCTTTAAAAAATATTCCAGTAAATCTTATTGCCCCTTTGCGTCACACCTTATTTAACGGCATGCACTTGCTTGCTCTTATCTCAGGATTACTTCTTTTCATCGCTCTTTTTGTCAATTGGCTCGACCCTTGGAAAAAAGGCTTAGAATAGGAAAAAAACTGCTGACAGGCTCGTCAGTAGTTTTTATTTTGCTGACAAAACTTCTGTCATAGGATAGCCGTTTGCGCTTTAGCGCATTTACGGATATGCTAGTATTTCCGTCAGTAATTTTTGAGTTCATTAAAGTCTGCAATTGCTTTTTCTAATAAATGATGTAAACTGTCAGCATCATTTTCTAACCATTCTTCCCAAGCCACACTATAAACTGCTCGAGCTAGGCGAACAGCTAATCTTGCACTTCTTTCACCATAAGCTGTCAGTAAATATTCAACTAATAGTTCTTCGATTTTACTTTGTTTTAAAAGTTCACGTTCTTCCAAATCTGGGTGACTGGCAATTATTTTTTGTCTTTTGACTGTTCTTTCTCGATGTTCATCAAAGAAGTCTGCAGCGTAAAAATAACTTTCAAGAACAATAGCCAAAGGATTATTCGCTTTTGATTCTTTCATTTTCGTCAGTAACATTTGGCTGTATTGCTCACCGCCAGCAAAGAAAATATCTGCTTTATTTTTAAATTTACGAAAAAATGTTCGCTCTGTTAAACCAGCTTTGGTGGCAATTTGTAGAACAGTTGTATTCTCATAACCTTGCGCTGTAATCAATTCCAAGGCTGCTTCATATAATTTTTCTTGACTTGTTTTTTTCATCTCTTCCCCTAAATGTCAGTTTGTGACATTTCCCTTGACAAGACTCCTCTAAAGGATTATACTATTCTCAAATGTCAGTTACTGACATTATATAAAATGCCTTTAAAACTGTCAAGAAAAGTTGATAAAGCACATTAAGGAGAAAATAAATGGTTAAAGCACTACAATACAAAACATTTGGTAAACCCGATGTTCTTCAACTCGTGGACCTTCCTCTCGTCCATCCAAAAGCTGACGAAGTTTCTATCAAAGTCAGTCATGTTGGACTCAATCCAATGGATTGGGCTATTATGGGAAATCCTGAAGTGGCTCCAAAATTTGGTGTCAAACTTCCCCAAACTTTTGCCTATGATTTTGCTGGAATAATCGATGAAATTGGTCCAGAAGTGACCGACTTTAAAGTTGGCGACCATGTTTTTGGAACAACAATGAAAGGTGCAGCAACCGAACAACTCATTTTTTCAACGAAAGAACGTGGACTTTTTCATAGACCTGATTTTCTAGAAGATGACGTCGCCTCTACTCTTGCCGTGGCTGGCCATACTGCGGCAGTTGCTCTGCGAAAAGCTCACGTAACAGCAGGGGATACTCTTTTAGTTGGTGGTGCAGCCGGTGGCGTAGGAATTTTTACGGTTCAACTTGCTCAAATTTTAGGCGCTAAAGTAATCGGTACTGCTTCTGACTCTACCGCTGACTTCCTACAAGATTTAGGTGCCGAACAAATAAGTTATGGCCCGGGTCTGGCTGACCGTTTGAAAAATAAAGAAATCACGGCGGCTATCGATCTATTCAGCCATGAAACGCTTAAAGCTGCTCTCGAATTAGGAGTCAAAGCCGATAAGATGTCGACTGTCATCATGTATCCAGAGCCTCCAGCTGGGATTCCAACGGCTACAGGTGGCGAAGCTCTTCCTTCTGATATGGAAATGATTTTAAATGCCATCTCTAATCATCAACTGACGGTTCCAATTGCAGCTAAGTACTCTATCGATGACTATTTGGAAGCAATCAACTTACAGATGAATCGTCACGCACATGGAAAAATCGTTCTTTATTTTTAAATAAATAAAAAAACAGTCAAATCAGACTGTTTTTATTTACTCCAATCAATTGGACTTTGACCAGATTCAACCAGAAATTCATTGGTTTTTGAGAAAGGATGCGAACCAAAAAATCCACGACTTGCTGACAAAGGTGACGGATGCGCCGCTTCTAGTATGAGATGCTTACTTCCATCAATTAGTTTGGCTTTCTTTCTAGCAAAACCACCCCAAAGAATGAAAACTTTTGGTCGCTCATCATCTGAGGCAATCTTGATAATTTCGTCTGTCAACGGTTCCCAAATTTTACCAGCATGGGCATTTGAAGCAAACTCAGGTACGGTCAGAACTGCGTTTAGAAGTAAAACACCTTGTTCGGCCCAAGCCGTCAAATCACTGTCATCTTTAGAAAAACCTTCCTCACGCAATTCTTTTTGGATATTAACAATCGAGTCTGGACGATTCACTTTGAAAGTAGCAGGATAAGAAAAAGCCAAGCCTTGAGCTTTCCCGGGCTGAGGGTAAGGGTCTTGCCCAACAATGATAACCTTTGTTTGTGCCAAAGGAGTCAATTCAATCGCCCGAAAAATTTGATTTTCTGGTGGATATACTTTGCCCTCTTGATAAGTCTGATTGATAAATTCAATCATTTTAGGGAAATAATCTTCTGCTAATCGATTGCGTAAGGGTTGTGACCAATCTGTTTTCTTCATTTTTCTTGTCCTCTCTCCACAAAAATTCGGAGGGTTGTTTTCAATTTTTCTGTTGCTGTCTTTCTGAAATCACTGATATAAATTTCTCGATGATGAAATTCTTTGTGAACAGCTTTTAAATCATGTTCTTTAGCATACTCAAAGAGTTTCTCAAAGCTTTCCCCTTCGTCATCAAAAGAACCTAAATGAATGGTTTGCAGACATAATCCGTCTTGAATAGCTTCAAATTTAACTTTTGATAAATCAAATCCTTTTTTACTCTCAACTAACTTCTTAGCTTTTTCAACTATTTCAGAATCCACAAAATCGGGCATTCTAATCATCAATCGCCAAATAAAGTCATTTTTATCTAGTTTACCAGCTCTAGGTTCATTTTTACTGGTCCATAAACCTTCAAGAGGCGGAACCACAAAAGGTTGGAAATTTTCAATTGTAAAGTCTGGGTTTCGATAGGACATTGAAATCATATAGGCTGTCGCATACAAATATTGAATGGCTTCTTGAAAAGCTGGACTTGTTGGTGCTCCTTTGCCATCTATCATTAGATAATTAAGGGCAGGCAGCTCAATTAAAGAAATTCCTTTTGGTAAATAATAATTTTTATCAGATTTTTTATAATCAATTTTCGGGCTAGACATGCTTTTATTATATCAAATTTATAAATAAAAAAACCTGCCTTAATGACAGATTTTTTATTTTCAAATTAGAGATTTGCAACGTTATGATAAACTTTTTGGACGTCATCGTCATCTTCAAGAGCATCAATGAGTCCTTCAAAGATTTCTAAATCTTCAGGTGAAAGTTCAACTTCTGATTGAGGAATCATTTCTAATTCTGTTGTTGAGAACTCAGTAATTCCAGCTTCTTTAAGTGCTGCAATTCCTTTATGAAGGTCTGTTGGTTCTGTATAAACAACAATATTTCCTTCTTCTTCGGTCACATCACGAACATCAACTTCAGCATCAAGCAAAATTTCAAAGATATGGTCAGGGTCAGTTCCTTCAAAAACAATCACCCCTGTATTGTCAAACATATAGCTGACAGCACCGGCTGCTCCGATATTCCCACCATTTTTGTGGAAAGTAGTACGGACATTAGCGATTGTACGGTTAACATTTGAAGTCAAAGTTTCGGCGATAACCATTGAACCATTTGGTCCAAATCCTTCATAACGTCCTTGAACGAAAGTTTCATCACCACCACCTTTAGCTTTATCGATTGCTTTATCAATAACGTGTTTTGGAACTTGCGCTTGTTTGGCACGTTCAATAACGAATTTTAATGATGAATTTGATTCTGGATCTGGTTCACCTTGTTTAGCAGCGGCATAGATTTCAACACCGAATTTTGCATATACTTTAGAAGTTGCACCGTCTTTAGCGGTTTTTTTAGCAACAATATTGGCCCATTTACGTCCCATTGGAATAATCTCCTTGAAATTTTATTTAAATTATTGGCAGAGGATTAATCTGCATGATTTTTTCTATCATATTATATCACAATTTGTAAAGGCTCGTCTATGAGAAATCAAAAAAATCCCGATTTTACGGGATTTTACTTTAATTTCATCAGGGATTATTCTTGTGAGGAAATTTCATTAGAGTTTTCTTCACCTTCTTTTATTTTCATTCTTAATAAGAACACGGCAGCAATAATCCATAAAACAAGCGAAACAAATATAATAACCCAAGCAACGATTCCTGCAATCAGTGTTAAAATTGCTGCTGCATTGCTCAAATTGAATCTTTTATTTTGGCGAAGTAAAATAATCGCAAGGACAAATGTTGCTATTCCCACAAACCCAATAATAATTTTGATAAACATAGCAGGGCCAGAATTTGCTGCATTAAATCCGGCTTCAAAGCTGTTTGAACCAGTTGAATTGAGTGCTTGCGATAGTGAAGCCATTGAAACGATGGTTGAAAGCACAACCAAGGCAGCACCAATGATGTTAAGAATCCCCGTCACTTTGACAAGATTCTTCATGCTTTTTTCAGTCATAATAAAAATTCCTTTTCTTTTTATCATAACATATTTTTTACGTTATTTACAAATATTTATCGTAAATGTCTATCTGATTGATGAACGAATTGGTTTTCGACCAAAATTTTGTTCTTCAAATTGAACATTTCCTAATTGATAAATTTCATCAGCTTTTTGGGTCAAGTTGTCCCATGGGTTTTGCCCAATTTTACTGATAATTTTTCCCCGATTTTGAGCTAAAATTTCTTGACCAGTTTTTGAAAAGCCTAGCACATGAATTTGTTCTGGTAAATCAAACTGCTTTGGAATATTTAACAAAATATAAGTTAAAAGCCTACGAACACGTGCTTTCGTATAACGTTTGGTATAAACTTGTTCGACCAATTCATCAAAATTTTTAGCAGATTTGACCGCCTTTTTTAAGCGGACAGAAAGTTCTTGATTGACTTGAAAAATATTTTCCAAGTGCTCATCAACTCGAATTTTATATTGCAGAAGTGGAAAATAAGCTGCCCAATTAGTTTTTGGACTTGCATAAGCCGCTAAAATGGCTGACGGAACATGATTTTTTATTGCTGACAAGTCTGTCGGCACCGATTTATTACTGACAGATTGATTAGTTTGCTCTGTCAGTAAATTTTGCCTTTCTGTCAGTGAAAATAACTCCTGACGGAGTGCGGTTGCACTAGCAAATCCTTCTGTCAGCTCTAGTGAATGAAATTTTCCGACGCGTTTAATCGCTTGTAAATTAATTTGTTTACCTGCCGCTGCTTTAGCATAGGCAAGAGCTAAGACGTGATTTGGTGTGTTCCCGTCAAATTCAATTCCCGTAAAATGCTGCCACATTTTTTGAGTTTTTTCAGGGTAGGAAAGCTGGTCAGCTAATGATTGAATGTAACTTTCCATTTCCTCCCCTCTTTTTTCATAAATATCAGCAATTTCATTATAATCAATTGCTGATTCTGAACCAAAAGCCAGGTCAGTAATTCCAAGATTTTTTAAAATATCCACAGCACCACTTGCAAAAAAATCAGCTGCCTGTGCCGAAACAGTGACAGGTAATTCAACCACTAAATCAGCACCACAAGCTAAAGCCATTTGTGCTCTCGTCCATTTATCAAAAATAGCAGGCTCACCTCGCTGCATCCAATTCCCTGACATGGCTACTATTTTTATGCCCTCAATCTGGTTCAAAAGATATTCATGTCCTTTATGAAATGGATTAAATTCGGCAATAATTCCTGTAATCTTATTCATTTTCTACCTCTAAAAAAATCTGTCAGTAACTGACAGAAATATTTTTTCGATTATTTTTTACAGACAAAGAACCAACGCGCACTTTCTTCGCTCGGCGCCTCGTCAGTAAAATCTGCACAGACCATCGCTTCTTTAAAGCCAGCAGTTGCCAAGCGTGCGAGATAATCGTCGATTGGATAAGTCCGTTCTTCATGAACTTCGTCTTTTCGTGTAAATTTCCCATCAGAACCCTGAATGAAAAAACTTAATTCATGGACAATAGAATGTGGAACTTCTCCTGCAAATGAGTCCCATAAAAAAGCAAAATCTTCCGCATTTTCATGGTAAGAGTAATTGGGGAAAACTTCATCTACTTGATAAGTTGAATGCACATCAAAAATAAAAGTTCCACCTTCATTTAGTATTTCAAAAACACCATCAAACGTAGCTTGTAATTCATCCAAATTTTCCAAATAGCAAAGTGAGTCAGAATAGCAAGTTACCGCATCAAATTTTCCAAGTCCAGAAAGTTCGCGCATATCTCCAGCAGTAAAATCAAGTTGATAACCAGCTTGTCGAGCTTTTTTACTGGCCAAAGTTAACATTTCTTCAGAAATATCAAGTCCGGTCACTTTGTAACCTTCTTGGGCCAAACGAACTGATAAAGCACCAGAGCCACAAGCTAATTCAAAAACTGATTTTGTTTCTTTTGGTAAATGTCTTTTTGTAAAATCAAGCCATTGCTCATAAAGTTCTTGGTCCATGACCTGATCATAGACTCTCGAAAAATCTTCGTAAAATGCCATTTCAGCCCTTTCTAGAATTACTGACAGCTCTTTTAATAGGGCTGTCAGTAAATTTTAAAATAAATAAGAGCTCTGTCAGTAAGACCGACAAAGCTATTAATTATTCAGCCATAAATCCAGAAATATCTACCATTGGTGCATCAGACCAAAGTTTTTCTAAATTAAAGTGTCCACGTTCATCATGTCCAAAGACACTGACTACGATATCACCAAGGTCAATCAAAACCCAACCTGTTTTTGCATCTCCTTCAATATGACCGGCTGCTTTTGCTCCAGCAAGTTCAGCCGCTTCAGCAATATTATCAGCAATTGCATCTAACTGACGGCTATTCATTGCTTCCATGATCACAAAATAATCTGCAACAAATGTCACTTCAGACATATCTAAGGCCACAATATCAAGTGCTTTTTTATCATCGGCTGCTTTTACAACCACTTCAAGTAATTTTTTTGAATCCAATTCTTTCCTCCGAGACTTTTTGTCTCTTTTTATTCATTAAAAATCTTTTTAAGATTTATTATTCATTTTCTCTAGCTCCTTTACAATCAAATGTAAAAACTAGACCCACTTATTTTAACATAAAAAGTTACAGCAACCAAAAGTTGCCTGTTATATTCATTATTTTTAGAGAAATTTTAAAAAACGCTTCTGTGAATGATTACTGGTATAACCTTGATGTTCATAAAATTGATGCGCCTCATGCCTTTGCACTCCGGAGTTCAGTCTAATAACTTTAATCTCTCTCGCTTTAGCCTTTTCTTCTAAGGCATTAAGTAATTGAGCCCCAATTCCCTGTCCTTGATTTTTTTCATCCACAACTAAACCTAAGACATTTAGCATCACTTGTTCAGCATAAACCGGAGCATAAATTTCCGCTTCGATGAAAGCTGTCACTCTTTCTCCCAATTCAAAAACAAGAAATTCATGGTCAGCATCTTTTAAAATACGTGCAAGATTTTTCTTGACAGCCGCTTCAGAAATTGGATAACCAAGTACTCCAGAAAGGCGAGCAATGTCAAGATAATCTTTCATTTCAGCTTTTCTAATCATTCATTTTCCTCTGTTCATAATAAGCAGTTTATCTCTAACGATATTTCAAGACAAATAACCAATAAAAGCATTATAGGCTTCAAAAGTTTGAGGATAAATGGTCAAACGACGTTCTGCCAAATACTCAACCAAACGCATGGTTTCAAAAGCAACTGCTTGATTTAAATCTTGATTAGCAACGGCACGGGCTTCAATGACCCCAGGAAATGTTCGACCTTCCTCAATGTAATCTGCTACATACAACACCTTAGCCAAACCAGACATTTCTTTATCTCCGACCGTATGAATCTCAATCGCCCTTAAAACTTCTTCATCTTCAAGTCCGAAATCTTCACGCATTTTATAAATTCCGACTTTTCCATGCCAAATATTATTATCCCAATTTTTCAAATCAGCATCTAAGCCATATTTATCAATCAAGGCTAGAAAAGTTTCATCATTCACTTCTTTACAATAGTCATGTAAAAGTCCAGCTAAACTTGCTTTATGCGGGTCAACTCCATATTTTTGCGCTAACGCAATTGCTGCTTTTTCCACACCGAGCATATGTTCAAAACGTGATTTTTTGACCATGCTAGCAATTTTCGCTAACAAATCCTCTCTTGATAAATTCACTTCTGGATAAAAGTCAAACATATAAGCCTTCTTTCAAAATGTAATCTAAAACCTTCGGTGCCAAAAGAAAATGTGGTTTAATTCCACGGTGCAATTGTTCCCGAATCAAATTTCCAGAAATATCCATCATTGGAACATCCACCCACATAATCGGATAAGAAGTTCCTGCCCGATAACGAGGCCTACGAATCCCAACGAATTGAACTAATTCTAATAACTCATCAATATGTGCCCAATGAGCTAAACCAGAAATCATGTCACCACCGATAATAAAATAAAAATCACAATCTGGATTTTCTTCATGAAGCTCAAGTACCGTTTGATAAATATCAGCGCCATCTTTAGCTTTCAGGCGACAAGCGTCTACTTCTAAACCAGGACAATCTTCAATAGCTGCGGTCAGCATAGCTGCAACATGCCCGTCAGTATTATGTTCTGGTAAAAAGACAACTTTTTCCAAATTAAGTTCTTGGCGCACTTGGTCAGCAATTGTCAAATGGCCAACATGAACAGGATTAAAATTACCCCAAAAAAGTCCGATTGCCCGTCGTTTCTCGTCTTCTTTAGCTTTTAATTCTACCTTTGTAAAAGGAGTCAATAAATCTATTGCCATTTGTTCACCCATTATATCTTAGTCTTTGATTATTTTTTAGAACACTTTATTTCACAATATTTTTAACTTCAACCGAAATTTTGCGATTTTCTTTGCGGTCAGAAACTTTAAACACAATGAGATTTCGACCGATGATTTGAACCACATCAAGTCCCATTTCTTCAATTGCTTCTGCCACATCTGTTGCCACTTCATCTGAGTTTTGTAAAATATTAACTTTGATTAGTTCACGTGCATCACCAGCATTACGAATGCTTGTCAAAATTTCATTAGACAAACCACTTTTGCCAATTTGAACAATTGGTTTAATATTAACTGCCAAGCTACGCAAGTAGCGTTTTTGTTTTCCGTTCATTTCCATGATTTAATTTTTCCTATTTCTATTTTTAAAATTTCCGAGCAACCTTTAGTTATTGGGTAATTTCCAACTCAATTCAGGCGCAATCAATCCTTTAATCAGATATCCTTTTTCACCCTCAACCACTGATTGCACCAAGGCACTTTTTCGTAATTCAGGTAACTGATAGGCTTTTTCGTAAGGTAACTCTAACTCAAAAGCATCAAAAAGTTCATGTAATTTTTCCAAAATTGCTGTTTTCAGCCATTGCACGCCACTTTCAGATTTAATTGAGAGTTGCAAACTTGGCGATAAAGTTGTCAAGAAATCACTTGGTGCTATATCCATTTTATTATAAACATTCAGCACAGGTATATTGGTAAGCTGCAAATCTTCCATGATTTTTAATACTGTTTGTTCATGAATTTCGTGATGAGGGTTGCTGGCATCCACAACATGAATCAGTAAATCAACATTAGCTGATTCTTCTAGTGTTGATTTGAATGCTTTAATCAGCTCTGTTGGCAGGTTTTGGATAAAACCGACAGTATCGGTCAGTGACACCGTAAAATCTTCAACCAATTTAACTGCTTTTGTTGTGGCATCTAAAGTTGCAAAAAGTTCATTTTGCTCATATTGTTCTTTATCAAGCCCAACTAAAGCATTCATAATGCTGGATTTTCCGGCATTGGTGTAACCAATTAAACCAATCCGAAAAATTCCTGATTTTGAGCGTTTTTGGCGGATATTTTCCCTTGTTTTTTCAACTTTTTTGAGGGCTTTATCAATGTTTTCAATTCGAGTGCGAATATAACGTCGATCTGTTTCAAGCTTGGTTTCACCCGGCCCTTTAGAACCAATTCCCCCACCTTGACGGCTGAGCATAATCCCTTGTCCCACCAAACGAGGCAAAAGATAATTGAGCTGGGCTTCTTCAACTTGAAGCATTCCTTCATGCGAGCGCGCACGCATAGCAAAAATATCCAAAATCAATTGCATTCTATCGATGACTTTGACACCCAAAGCTTCTTCTAAATTGACATTTTGCCTTGGTGATAAGCGGTCATTGAAAATAACCGTATCAATTTCACCCACTTCAATCGCCCAACGCATTTGTTCTAATTTTCCAGAACCAATCATTGTCCGACTATCTGGACGTTCTCTTTTTTGAGTGAATTGGTCAATAACCAAGCCGCCAGCTGTTTTTGTCAGTTCAGCAAGTTCAATCATTGATGACTCAAAAGCCTGAAAATTTTCAGCTGTTTCCACTCCTGCAAGGAGAACTCTTTCTTGTTTTTCTTCTAAATCTATCAAATTTTTAGTAAAATTTTCCTTTTTTATTTTTGTCAGCTGAGTTTAGACTAAAATTGTTATAGAGTCAAACTCTGCTCATTTATTTATTCAGCTGTCACAATTCTTTTGATTTGAGAATTTACTGACAGATTTTTCAGCTCGTCAGCAAAGAATGTCGGGAAAGCTTTGTAATTTTTATACTCAGCAATCGGAATCCATTTCAAAAATTCTTTGCTACCATCAGTCCCAAAACTCTCCGATTTTACTGACAGATTTTCTGTCAGTGGTTTCATCAGAAAATAAAAACTCAATTCATGACAATTGACCTTATTTAAAAAATCACTTTCCTGACCTGTAAAAAAATTTTCATGGATAAAAGCTAATCTTTCGATTTCAAGTTGTAAACCAGTTTCCTCATAAAGCTCACGCAGACAAGCCTCCTCGGCCGTTTCACCCAGTTGCACGGCACCACCAACCGAATAATAATAATCATTGTGGTCATTGCCAACCATCAAAACAGCATCATCTTTAATAATAATTCCAGCTGCCCGATATCGAAACCACTGATTATTACGCGTAAAACCAATATCCTGACTAGTCTCTTCCATTTTAATTCTCCAAGATTTTACTGACAGAAATTCTGTCAGTAATTTTACAAGACAAACTGTGAATATTCTTTACCCAATCAAAGCCTTACGAACAACTACATCCACACCATCTGGCACCCAAGCTGCCACAACTGCTTTTTGTGGCACACGAACCCAGCCGAGACCAGAAAAGACAATATCCGATTTGTCAGTAATTTTAAACTCACGACGAACCAATTTAGCACCAACTAAAGCAGGAGCCAAGAGTTCTCCTTTATGCTTCTCATAAAATTCAGTCGCACCTTCAAGTTTCGTCCGATGAACATTGATTTCATTGTCAAAATAAGCCGTCATTCCTTGACGTACGCCACTTATAAAATCAAAACGTGCCAAACCACCAAAGAACAATGTTTGTTCAGGATTGAGTTGATAAGTTTTCGGTTTAATTTCTTTACGCGGTGACACATATTTCAAATCTTCTGGTTCCAAATAATGAGCCATTTGCCCACGGTGAATAATCCCCGGTGTGTCAATCAATGCCGAATCTTCATCAAGCGGAATTTCAATCTTATCAAGGGTTGTCCCAGGGAAACGTGAAGTTGTAATCACATCCTCAGAACCTGAAGCTGATTTAATAATTGCATTAATCAAAGTTGATTTACCAACATTCGTTACCCCAACCACATAGACATCACGCCCACGGCGGTAGTATTCAATAGCTTCCATCAATTCAGCCACATCATCTTTATTTTGAGCCGAGGTCACTAAAATATCTTTAGGTTTAAGCGAACGTGAAGCCGCTTGTTCTCTTAACCAAGCAGTTAATTTCCCAACTTTTAGTGATTTTGGTAAAACATCACGTTTATTGGCAACCATGAGTAAATCATTTCCACAAGTCAATTTATGAAGGTTAGGAATCAAAGAGCCGTTAAAGTCAAAAATATCAACCACATTGACAATCAAAGCGTCATGTTGCCCAATTTCTTTAAGTAAACGCAAAAAATCTGCATCCGTCAAACTTGTCGGTGCAATCTCATTATAATGGCGCAAGCGGAAACAACGCTGACAGTATAAATCCTCAGTTTTGATAGAAGCTTCGCTTCCCTCATCTCCAGCCTGAACAGCTTCCATTTGGTCGCGTTCAGCTATTTTTTTCTTCAAAGCACCCGCAGGCAAAAAGCCAAGTGCATTTTTATCCTCAGTTTGAATTTTTGCACCACAACCAATACAGTACAAATCTTCCATTGTATTTTCATTTTCAATCATATTGCTTATTATACCACATTTCAACAGCATTTTTAGCCTTTTTTCCTATAATAAAAGACCTATTTTTATCATCTTTTTACTGACAAATTTTTCTGTCAGTAAATTTCAAAATAAAAAAGAGAACGACAACTTGTCAATTCCCTTTTTTTACTGACAGAATTATTGTCAGTAATTTTTATTGTACAGAATAGTTAGGTGCTTCTTTAGTAATTTGTACATCATGCGGATGTGATTCTTTCAAACCAGCACCAGACATTTCGATAAATTGTGCTGAATCATGCAAAGCAGTAATATCAGCCGCACCAGTATATCCCATTCCTGCTTTCAAACCGCCAAGCATTTGGAAAACGATATCTGTCGCTGTTCCTTTATAAGCCACACGTCCTTCAATTCCCTCTGGAACAAGTTTGTTAGCTTCATTAACAGCCCCTTGGAAATAACGGTCTTTAGAACCTTTTTTCATTGCTGCCAAGCTACCCATTCCACGGTAAGTTTTAAACTTACGACCTTGGAAGATTTCAAATTCCCCAGGAGATTCGTCAGTACCTGCAAGCATTGAACCGAGCATAACAGCGTCTCCACCAGCAGCAAGCGCCTTAACAATATCACCAGAATATTTAATCCCACCATCAGCGATGATTGTTTTACCAAATTCACGCGCCACATTTGCCGCATCATAAATGGCTGTAATTTGCGGAACACCTACACCAGCAACAACACGAGTCGTACAGATAGAACCAGGCCCAATCCCAACTTTAACCACATCAACACCAGCTTCAAACAAAGCACGAGCACCCTCACCAGTAGCAATATTACCAGCAATCAAAGTACGGTCTGGGAAATGATTACGGATTTCACGGATTTTACGTAAAACACCAGCTGAATGTCCATGAGCCGTATCAATAACAATCGCATCAGCCCCTGCAGCGAACAAAGCTTCCGCACGCTCAAAAGTATCAGAAGATACACCAACTGCTCCAGCAACAAGCAAACGACCTTGCTCATCTTTAGCAGCATTTGGGAATTCAATCACCCGTTCAATATCTTTAATTGTAATCAAACCAGCCAATTTACCAGCTTCATCAACCAAAGGTAATTTTTCAATTTTATGCTCTTGCAAAATACGAGCAGCTGTATCTAAAGTTGTTCCAACCGGAGCAGTAATCAGATTTTCAGAAGTCATCATATTTTTGATTTGTTGATTATAATCCGTAATAAAACGCAAATCACGGTTAGTAATAATCCCTACCAATTTACGATTTTCAAGCGTATCAACGATTGGTACACCAGAAATTCGGTAAGTTGCCATCAAGTTTTCAGCTTCTTCAATTTTATGATTTGGAGTCAAGAAAAACGGATCTGTAATAACACCAGATTCTGAACGTTTCACTTTATGAATTTCTTCAGCTTGTTCCTCAACAGACATATTTTTATGAACTACACCAAGTCCACCTTGACGCGCCATTGAAATAGCCATTTTTGAGTCAGTTACAGTATCCATGGCAGCAGAGATAATTGGAATATTCAAAGTCAAATTTTTAGCCAACTTTGTCTTCATACTCACCTCATTTGGTAAAACATGAGACTCTGCTGGAATCAGCAATACATCATCAAAAGTAAATCCCTTTTTCAAAAACTTAGTTTCCCAGTTTGACATCGAAAATATTCCTCCATTATCGTGCTATATATAAGCAATATAGCTATATTTCTATGGCATTCGCCAATTTTTTATTTTTACTATTCTACCACTATTCCCAAAGCATTTCAACAGTAGAAAACAGATTAAATAAAAAATATGCATAATTTAAACTCATAATTACCTTATTATTTCATAAACTCGCCTTAAATATGGTAACATATATTATACAGGGTAAAAAAAGACTGTTTGAAATTACATTTAAAATCCAAAGAAAACATTTTCGTTAAAATATTAGTTATTTTTTACTAAAACGCAACAAAGCTTTGTTGTCCTCATTGTAAAATATTATATGAAACCATTTATTTTTCATCCACACAAAGGAAAGCTGAAAATTTAGAAATGAAACTGAAAAAATCCCACATTATTCCCCTAATTCTGTTTTCAGGATTATTAATCGCCAAACCAGTATTTGCTGAAGAGGTTATTAGTTCAGACAATACCCCAATGGGGCACTATATTGAGCAAGAACAAAGTCAAGAAGCTTCAACAGAGAGCACCAGTGATTCTTCTACTACTCCCAATATTAGAGCCCGCTCATTTGCAGCAGTTCCAGCTAGTAACGCTCCTTCTGATCTTAAATCCGATGATAACACCTTGCCAAGAAAGGGACTAAAGATCCATATTTATACTACAGATACTAATGAGAAAAATGTTCTCTCTAAATCGGGCTGGAATTACGAAGGTATTGTATTTTATGCCTCCACATCAAGTATAGAAAATATTCCTGTTTATCGATTATATAACTCTGGTATAAAACAGCATTTATTTACAACTGATAGTAACGAAAAAATGTATTATCCACATTAGGATGGAGTTATGAAGGTATAGCTTGGTATGGGTTAAAATCATAATTATAATCCCAAAGTAAAAAAATCAGAGTTAGTTTTCTGATTTTTTTAATATTTATTCTTAGGTACTTTTGATATTCATGGCAAAATCCAAGCATACGCTCAAAAAAATTATATGGGACAATCAGTCACTTTCTTTTTTGATATAATTTTCCTAATTCTTCCTTAACTTTACTTGAGGAAATCTTACCACGCGGAAAATACATTATCTTAAGATGAGGAAATTCATCCTTCAAAAAATCAAACTTACCTCGCCAATCATCTCCCATAGCAAATATATCAACATCAAACATATCAATATAAAGTGCTTTATCATCCCATGATTGTTCCGGAATAACCAAGTCAACATATCTTACGGATTCTAAGACATATTTTCTTGTATCATACTCTTGATATGACTTCTTACCTTTTGTGGCATTAAATTCATCTGTAGAGAGCATTACAATTAGTTTATCACCAAGATTGCGCGCATTACGAAGCATATTGATATGACTTTCATGTAATATATCAAATGTTCCTGCTACAAGAACAATCCTCTGTTTTTCATTATCTTTCATAAATATCTCCTTAATAGTTAGTAGTCAAAACATCAACGCCAATACTTTGCAAATATTTTAATGTATTAATATCTCCAACTGTCCAGGCCCCAACTTTTATTCCTGATGCATGAACTGCCTCAACCACCTGCTGATTAATGTTAGTATATCCCATATCCAGTCCAGATTTAATTCCTAAAGATACTGCAAAAGTAACATTTTCAGTAGAATACCCTTCCACAATATACATAACATTAACTGTTGGGATTAAAGACTCAATCTTACTTAGTGGCTCTTCATAACCTGAAATAATATACCCTGTTGAAGAAAAACCATACTGTTCAAATTTCATAGCAATATCTGAATACTGTTCAGGGGTAGCGGTTGCCTGTTTAATTTCTATTAATGGAATAACTCCCTTTTGCTTACAAGCTGCAAGGTATTGATCTAAAGTTGGAACTTTGTACTGTGTTATTTGACCAGAATTATTTTTTAGATATAAATTTTGAATTTGGGCAAGAGTAAGATCTGCAACAGCTCCATGTCCATTAGTTGTTCTATCAACAGTTGCATCATGCATATTAACCCATTGCCCATCAGAAGTTGTTTGAATATCAGTTTCTACCGCTGAATATTTTGCTGAAAGAACTGATTCAACAGAGTTCTCTGGAAACTCTGTGTGATTACCTCTATGATTTACCAAAAGTATATCATCAGAGTCACTATTTGTAGCAGAACCACCGTACCAAGCAATACCTTCATATCTCCAAAAATTTCCAGCACTTAAAACTCTTTTCTCGTTCGCATCAGTAGTGAATAAATGCTGTTTAATCTTTGAACTATACAATCTATATACTGGAACGCTTCCCGCTACTGTCGCTCGAAAAACAATTCCTTCATTCTTCCAACCACTGCGGCTTAACACCCTTGCTTCATTAAGATCAGCAGTATACAGATGCTGCCTAATCGAAAAGTTATAAAGCCTATATATAGGTGTATCACCATTATTTTTTCCATAGAAAGTTACTCCCTCAACCCTCCCCCCCCCAATACGTCCCAACGTATTCTGTTCGT
>SKDZ01000149.1_pt1 | contig 51979 bp, 56 predicted proteins | sample 4826551 | NCBI WGS metagenome assembly SKDZ01 (sample SAMN11008822, study PRJNA524170) | human gut metagenome | biome: Human fecal sample; material: Feces; isolation source: fecal sample from pouch patient p12, p15 | host: Homo sapiens | place: Israel: Tel-Aviv | collected 2016-02-02 | reverse complement strand
AGGGTGCTATTCCTTATATAAGGAATAGCACCCTTCATCTTGGTATTATTTTTGTACCACAGCAATCCTATTTATCTTATTTGGTATTATTTTTGTACCATTGATTATGATGTGGATATTTTTTTCATTTTTTAATTAATCTGAAAATAGTATCATTTTTAATTTTTTTAGTTTAAAAGCACTTATTATTTGTTCAAATTTGTTAAAAACAAGCATATATAATTCAAATTAAACTCATCCGAACCCATCAAACTTTAACAAACTCTCATAAAAAAACTTAAAAAAAACACACTTTTATATTAAAGTGCGTTTTCCCCCTTAACTAATTACTAGTTTCAGAGACTTGTTTGATAATAGCTATACGTTGCTCTATTAAAGATTTTTCGTTTTCGTGTAGCGTTGTTGCATAAAAATACTTACCTTTTTCTCTGTCAATAAGTTGCCTCAATTCTTCTTCAGATATTCTCAACTCTCTCTTAATTAATGTTTTAGGTGCTTCTTTCAACCACGAAATATATTTCTTTTTCGATTCCTTTTCTCTTTCTCTGTCCTCCCCTATGTAAAGAATCGGTTCTTTTGGATATTCCACTATTTTTTTCAATTCATCTTCAATATGCTTATTGTTTTCAAGTTTATTAGGAAAATATACTTTTTTACCAAATCTTGCTTCAGGAGGACTAGGTACGAAATTAGGTACTTCATCAATAGGAATACCTTTCACTTCATGTCTGTATTGAATAGTTCGCCTTGCTATCCCCATCACCTTTTCTAACTGATAATAACTTGTATATTCATTCCCCTGAAAAACAAATACTTTCTTTCTATCGTTTGAATCCACTATAATTCCCCCTTTAATATGTCGTGTAAAGGTAAAATAAGACCTATGCTCTATTTTACACTTTTTGATAAACAAAGAAAAGGAATCACCATATAAATGTTCATACAGTGATTCCCCGCTATCTTTTATCTATTTTCTTCTAAAATTTCTTCCCATTCTGGAGCATATGTGATAATAAAATCCTCTACATCTTCAACGTATCTACCTAATTCTTTTAACGTTCTTACTTTATTTACTTGCGTTAACCAATAACTTCTAGGTAAGTTTCTATATGGGTCAGTAGTCATCAACATTGATAGCAATTCATCTTTTATCTTAGTTGCTATCTCCTCTTCTTTAATTACTTGTTCAAACTGAAGATATATATATGAATCATTGTAATTCTCTGCTACATAATCATCTATTTTATCGGTATAATTATTTTCTTTGATTTCTCCTTTTTGCTCGTCTACAAATTCATGAAAACCAAAATCCATCTGTTTATTAACAACTTTTTCTAAAGCGTTTCTTGGAACAAATCTTAAAGGAATACCTCGTTCATGTAAAAATTCTTCATATTTGTTGTTAAACCTTTCTTCTACTTTATTTCTAAACTCTTTTAGCAACTGATTTTCGTTCATTTTCTCAACTCCTATTTTTCATTTAAAGTACGGAACGTTCTTGTCCCTTTTCCGCTAAATCTAAAGCCTCGTTAAGCAAAGTATTGTTTTTCTTTCTCTCGCTAGGACTATCCGAATTAATCGCCTTATTTCGTTTAAAAACACTATTATCTTTGTTAGCAACTGCCCATTCTGGATATTTTGCTACAACGTATAATAATTCGTCAATAGGTGTATCTACATTTGGCATTGGGTCGGGAACTTCATATAATGAACTCTCTAAATCCTCTCCATAAACTTCTCTCATGACTTCTTTTCTTGTCACTACATACTCATGATGACCAAATTTAGCCTCTAATCCATCGTTTAAGGCGTTCATTGTGTCATCAGATAAATAAGGCGAGTTTCCATGTTCAGCGTTTCTAATACCATTTAAAGTACTATAAAACTCTCCTGCTTGATTGATGAGATGAACTGCAATATTAGAATCTGGTAGCGCAATGTCGCTTTCAATGGGTTCATTCACCTTAAGACTAATTCGCCCACCAATATTCGCAGATATTTTCCCTGGAACTTTTTCTTTTCTTGCAGTTTGATTCGCAAGTAACAAGTGGATTCCTACAGAACGAGACATTTTAGCTAAATATTCAAAAGTATCAATTGTTCCTTTTTCAGCTAATTCACTTGCTTTTAAGAGATTATCTAAATCTGTAATGGCTGAAAACTCATCACATACTACTAAAATTTCATATAAATATTCTTTTGGGTATTTCTTATTAAATTCGGCTATTTTTGAAACTCCACGATGCTTAAATAGGTCAATTCTACGTCTAGTTTCTCGTTCAAAATGTTTCAACAATGCTCGTGCATAATCAATATCACCACTAGCATCTGCTGGTTGTGCATAGGTAAATGGATTAGGATGATAGTGTGGACTATCCACGTTATCTGAGCGCATAAACTCAAATGAGTTCCCTTTCCCATCAATATAAGCTATTTTAAGCATGTCTGGAGTAACTGCCGACATCGCAGAGAAAACAATATTCATTATTGTCACGGTTTTACCCCATCCTGTTGCCCCGAACAACATTAAATGCGGTATATTGTCTCCTAATTCAACATAAATATTATTCCCTTGTGCATCGACACCTGCAATCCCTGAAATAATACTTTTCATACCTTTTCTTCTCGATGTAATCATATTTTTAAAATCAACTGGTATATTAACACCATTAACAATAGAAATAGATAGAATCCCTGCACCTATAGTAATAATTGGAACCTCATCAGTTTTTAGTAATTGAGAAATACCTTCTTGTACTCTGTTCAAATCCGACGGTAGGTCAGCAGTTCTAGGTAGGGTGTATTGGTAAATCGCAGATGTCCCACCAACCAGAACTCTATCAAATACCCCATTAATTTTATAAGTATTCAAAGCATTAGTAACATCGCTAATACGCTCTTTAGCAACTTTTCTTGCAATTTCTATTTGTTTTTCTCTATCGTTACCAGTATCTGGGTCTATTGGTTCTGGAACTACGGATAAGTCTAAATTTTGTTGTGCTTTATATTTCATTTTTTCTGCCGTCCTATCTGGAGTGTACAACCTAAACTCCCTCTCTACAATCCGTTCATATATCGCTATTGGGGTGAAATGAATAATATATTTTCCCATCTCTTTGTAAATATTTCTTGTTGCGTGGAAAAAGCCTTCACCTCCATTTTTCACTTGAACTTCTTTTGAAAATGGATTAGAAAAAATAGACTTCCATGTCCCTAGCACATCTCCTGAGTTAAAAGATACATCACTATCAAAAAAATATCCGCCTCGTTCTACACTTAATATTGGGTCATCTTGGAAGCGAATAGAAGAAGCTATGATTCTTTTTCCAAATCCACTTAAAGATTGCTTGATTAGTCTATCAGTATCTGTTTCTCTACTATTTTTTGTAATCAGTTCTGCTCGTCTTATACCACCTGCTGTTCGTATTTTAGATTTCGTTCTTTTTATTGCAATAGCGGTTGCTTTTACCCTCTGTATTTGTGCTGTACCACCTGCACCACTTTCAAATTTTTGCCCTTTTTCATCTTTCCCCTCTATAGCTTTAAAATAGCTATCGTTTAAATTTTCTTTTAACTTCGCTATAAACAATTTTGAGTAAACAAAATCAAAAATAGGTGTTTGATAACCAAATAAATATTTAAAAACTAAGAAAGGAAAAAGAACCACAGTATTAATGATAATATTTGCTCCTCTGACAAAGCTAATTCGCCAAATAAGGCTTTGAATATAAATAGCACTGGAAATCACCCATACTAAAACAAAAGCTCTAAAGTAAATTGGCAACCATTTTATTATAAATTGTAATACTTTCCTCCACATATTATTGCCCCAATTAATAGCATTTTGCGCTTGTTCAGTGCTTGCCACCCAGCTAGTTCCTTGTTTTGTATAACCAGCTATTTCTCTAAACCAAGTAGATTTCTCTACGTTATACCAAACAAGAAATAGTCCTCCAAACACAATACCTATAAATAAAAATCCTTTCCAAATCCTCTCAATATCTACTTTTTCGTATATATTATTAAGATATTTCGTAAATGGAATAAACAGTATCACCATTACCAAAATCGGGAAAATCCATTGCGATACTACCATAAATAAAAATTCCTTATTCAATACTTTCACCTGCCTTTAGTTTTTCCATTGCTTTCTTGATAGGTATTCCTTTTACTGCTTTTTTATTGATGAATACAACTGATGGTCGCTTTTCCAGCTCGTATGTCTCTATTCCGTAGTCTTGCAATATATTGCTTAAAAGATTAACACCTTCAGTATTTGAATAAACAGCTACGTACCCTCTCTCCGTTTTTCCTAATTGCAAACCCTTCTTCTTTGCTAATTCATATACTCTTTGCAACCCAAGAATGGTATTGTATCGGATGTTCGTTGTCTCTACATCCTCTAAAAAGTAAATAGTTTCATCACTAATATTTTCTTGTTCCTTACTTTTTGTTTCTGTTATATTCATTTCTTGTTTTTCTTGCATGCTAGTTTCTTGATTCTGCTTTTGCCATTTTCTAAACTTTATTCTGTTATTAATAACATAAATAATAGATTTTATTAGGTAGACAGCCCACACACTTAACACAGGCAATACAAACCATATTAATAAAAACCATTTAGAAATATAACCGAAGAAAGCAAATAACAATGTATCTGTAAAATTTACTATTATTTCTACATAAGGCAACTGAACAAAACTCTTCGTATAATAAATCAATACCCCGCCGATACCCACAGAAAAAAGACTAATGATGATAAATTTTATCCATCTTGATACACCAAATTGTCGATACAATAGCGTGTTATAACTAATTTGAATACAAGCAAGTATTGTAGCGATAATAAGTCCCTTTAATACATACTCAATTACCACAAACTCATCCCTCCTTACTTCCACATTCGTTAGAAAATGCTTTCCAATTGGTTAATTTTATTGTTTGTTTCATCTACATTTAAAAGATAATACTTTTTCTTCTCAGAAGAATTTGCTTTGTTTTTATCAAACCAACTGCTAAATTCTACTTCAACAAATGGCTGTCCTGTACTTGTGACATAGGTTGTCGTTTTTATTAATTCTGATTGAATGCCCGAAATTTTGATATAGTCACCTCCCAAGTCATCCTTTCCCTCATCAAACCAATTCTTATCGTCTAAGATATTTTTTTCGGTTAGCTCTTTTAATTTGTCTTTTCTATTGTGATATTCTTGACTGTTATTCCACGTATAGTAATTTTGAAAAAAATCATTGGCTAATTTTTCTTTCTTCTGGTAATCATGATTCAATGTCATTATCTTGCTAAAAAGAGGCTTTCCTTTTACATTCATTTGTTGATTCAATTCTGCCTGAACCTTCTTTTTTTGCTTGTCATATTCTTTTTTCTCTGCTACTAATTTTTCTGCTAAAACCTTATTATCTTTTGACAATTGTTGTATTTCTGATTCTCTTTCATACATTTTATAAATAGATATGCTAATAGCGAAAATTGATAATAGGCAGATACCTATCTTTACTATCTTTTCCTTTGTCATAAAGATTCTATTCCTTCCTTCAAGTATTTTGTTGGCTAAATTTTTCTAACTCCAATTCATTCTCTTTAATTTTATAATTGAGAGTAAACAAACTGTTTACGATTATTGGTTGATTATCTCCATAAAGGCTTTTTACAAAAACTTCTATTTCGATACTTTTTGTTTCTACTTGGTATTTACCAAAAGAAATCTTCAAATCTTGTAATTCTTCCCCATCTGCACTGTCTACTTTTGGTTGGGTAAATACCAAGTCAAATTTATTGATGAGCTTTTCTGCAAACTGTTGTCCCAATAAGGAAGGTAATTCACTTTGTAAAGAAATGTACTCTTCTCTTGAAACATTTTTTTTGTAAACTTTTTTGATTCCTTCTTGTATCTTTTTTTCAATCTCTTGCATACTTTTATCAATATCTATATTGTCACGCTCAGCCTGCTCTGCTATATTTTCCACTGTATAGCGTTCCGTCTCCTTTTTATAAAAAGAAATTTCCTTTTCTAGGCTTCTATTTTCTTGTTTTATAGTATTAATCTTGTCCGTTTCTTTTGTTCTGAAAAGAAAATACAGTGAACATAACATCGCAAGAATACAGATTACTACAACAAGGTTTGTTTTTTTCAATTTTCTTTCTCCTTTGCTCGTTTATTTTATTTTTCTTACTAGACTAGTGATGACATTATCCTCATACTTTCTCGTATATTCTGCGCTAACTCTACCTTTTTATAGCAATAGGTAAACCTTTGATTGTCTATTACCTTAGCTAATGATAATAGTTCGCTCTCCAGCTTTTCCCCTGCTCCACACCGTACGTGCGACTTTCACCGCATACGGCGTTCCAACTTATTTTCTTTAATAAATATCAGCTAAATTACATTTTCTACGATAATCATTTACTTTTTGTATTTGCTTCTCTGACAATTCAAGTAAACATACATATCTTTCAATCGTTTCTTTTTGAGTTGCATGAATCAGTATATGTGCCTATTCATGTATAACAACAAGATTTTTAAATTCATCCGTTCCACCAAGAGCTCTAGGTATAATGTGATGACAATATACTTCTGATGCAGTAAGAAATCTTCCTGTTATTGCACACTTTCCTCGTTGCATGGAATATTTAGAAATTCGATTGTCCGCATATTCCAAATTACTTACAACGAGTGTTGAGTTTACTAATTCCTGCAATTCAGTTCCTATGGAACTGCTTATAGGGTTGTATAAATACTTTCGTCCAATCGCCGTATAATCACAGATTTCTTGAGTAAAATTTCTCAACATTTTCCACTGAATATCTCTAAGTGGATACAAATAATGTTTTCCTATTTTGAATGTTTTATACCTGTTTCGATAAAATTTTCTGTATACATAAGGTGGACTTCTTGGTACTTCATACACTCCTTTTGTCCTTAAACGATTATAGGTCGCAATTAAGAGTGCATAGGCTATTTCAGCGAAATCAATATTTACATGTGTTGCTATTGCGAAATATTGATGTACTCCCAAGACAAACGAGTTATAATCCATGATATTTTGCCATGTTGGGTTCGCTTGTATTTTCTTGATTCTTTCTTTAGCCGATTGCTTTATTCTTTTCTTATTTTTCCTAGATACATTTGTTTTCGCTACATACTTATGTTTCTTTGAGATTACTCGAATCGAGAACCCTAAAAACTCCGAGCTTCTCTTTCTCAAATTGGTTACTTTTGATTTTTCAGGGGATATTTCAAGCTTTAAATGATTATTAATATATCCTTTTACTGCATGAAATATCTTCCAAGCCTTTTTATGATCATTTGAAAATATTTTGAAGTCATCTGCATATCTTACAATATACATTTCTTTTAGTTTCGATGTCCTTCTCAGTGCTGAATATTTGCTCCCATTCATAGAATATTTATGCTTTGTGGGAAATTCTTCCCACTGACTTGCTATCCATTGATCTAAATCGTTTAGGACAATGTTCGATAATAAAGGGGAAAGAATTCCACCTTGTGGTGTACCTTTGTTTGGCACACCAATTCCTGCTACTGGTGCTTTCAACATTTTCCCAATGATAGCTAGCACTCTTCTGTCTTTAACTCCAATTGTGTAGAGTTGGCTCAACAGTTTAGCATGGTTTACATTATCGAAAAATCCTTTAATGTCCACATCTACAACATAGTGTAATTTGCTCTTATTTATGAGATACATACTCCGTGCCATAGCGTGCTGTACCGACCGATTTGGTCTAAAACCATAGGAATGTTTGTAAAACTTAGCTTCACAGATAGGTTCTAATACTTGTTTGAACATTTGCTGAATAATTCTATCCTTAATGGTGGGTATTCCTAATGGTCTGGTTTTCCCATTTTCTTTTGGAATTTCCACTCTTCTTATTGGATTAGGCTTATAACAATGTAATTCTTTTCTGATTTCTTTAATAAACTGACTTTTGTCTTTTATTTTGAATTCAGAAATTGTCTTATTATCAACACCTGCGGTGTTTGAGCCAGTATTAGACTTTATCATTCTATAAGCTAATAAAATATTTCTATCAGAAACAATAATTTTATAGAGATTAACACCCTTCATTTGATTATTTAAGCTCCGCTGAAAAAGCCAATCAAAAGTACTTTGCATGTCATAATATTCAAAATATCGTAACTTTGTACTCACTGATAGATTGTTACTCCTAACTATGTTAGTCCTATCCTCTTACTCGACCTTGTGAGTTTCATTTATCTGTATTTATTTCAGAATAATAAGCCTTGGGGCCATCCCTCCACGTGGATTAGACGTTTCATTGGTACCGTGCCCCTACTCTCACGAGAACTAAGAAATTTCAGATTTATCTTTATATTCACCACTCCGATGACAGTCGTTTGATTGAGTGTCTCTCGCTTTCCACGTTCAAATGATTCTAGCTTTTCATGTCTATCCTTAGGTGCTTACTATGAGCCTGAACATTTATCGCCTCATTGTTAGCGATCCCGAATTTCATAACGCCGATTCTTACTTTTCGGTAATGTTCCTTGCATAAACAAGCATATTCTTTTCAGAATATGGACAAATTTAGACCCGTACATTCGCAAGTTCGTCAGTTCCGTCGGAACATTCTCACCATAGATAGCTTATAGCGTCCCGGCATATCCATTGCCTTATGAATTAGCTACTTCACTTAGGCTTTGTTCTGCCGACTTCACCTAGTTCCATACCCAAAATTTCTGTCAAAATTTTACGCATGTAGGAGTATCAGACTAGTTGTTTCAATCAACATGACGATTTTCATTCCAACTATCAAATCATTCATTGTAACTATATAATATAGCCCTCACTTTTCGTGTTTAACCACTTATAGTGAAACGTGTCTCACCGGCGTTTTGCTCGAAAGTTTTAAAGGTATTATTTCCTTCTACACTTTGGATTATTCCTGTATGACCATAAGAACTAATAGCAATTTTCCCTCCCCCTTGCCAATTGATTACATCTCCGGCTTTTAAATCACTAGGTTTCGGATTTTTGATTACTTTCCATCCGTGCGATTCCCAGTCATAGTCAGAGCCTATTGCCCATGCGTTCATTTTTCCAGAACCCATTAACTGCGGTCCGCCCATTTTTTCAACATAATAAGCAGTCAATCCATAACACTCTCCGTTATTGATTGATTTCCCTAAAGTATCGGCTAGTAGCTTTATCGCTTTTTCTGATTTTTCTGTATTACTTTTTGTATCTGCCACTTTTCCATTCGAGCCGTAACAAAAATCACCTTTTGCTTTTTCTTCAGATTTATTTTCACCATCTTTAGCGGTATCTATCGCATTTGCTAGGGCGCTATCCCCTTTTATCTTTGAACCACCAAATACTTGGTATGCTTTTTTTCCTGAAGTTGTTTTTGCTGGATTTAGCGATGCTCCACGTTCATATTTTGTGAACCACATTGTCACAGCTTCTTCCACAGAATCAAGCTGAATATAGCTGTTTAACCAACTTGCATCTCTTACCTCGGATGTCCAAACATATTCACTTTGTGCCTCTGTACTTTTCCATTTACTATCTCCTACAGGAGCAAACTTAGAAAATGGTGTAAATTGATAATGTCCCCCGCCTCCTTCAGGTTTTCCAGACTTACCTATTGGATAACCAGCTCCTGTAGTGGGGATATTTCCTTCTGAAAGACCATTTTCTTTAGAGTTATTACCAAAATGACCCTCTGCTCTATCAGGAATTTCAAAGCCTCCTTCATGGTCAACATTTCCCATAACTCCTGCGATTCCTGCACCACTGAAGCCTTTATTTTTCCAGTAATCCCACATATTCTGTGCTACTTTGTTAGCCTTTGTTCCTTTTTCATCCCATGAACCATTACTTCCACTATTCTCTTCAGATGTGTTTTTTTCTGTATCATTCTTACTATCCGAATCCTGAATATCAGTTAGGCAGTTATTCTTAAACCCTTCAAAGTTCGCATAAGTCACACTATTACTGCTTAAACTAATACCTAACAGCATAGTCAACATAGCAGTCAGAACTAACAACTTATTTTTATTTTTCTTCATTTTCCCCATCCTTACAGTATTAAATGCGTATTAACTAAAGCTCCGACCCTATCTCTTTTTCGATAGAAATACAAAATACCATTATTTGCCTCTAACAATTTATTTGCGACTGGAACTGGTAATTCTTTTCTCCAAGACTGATTAATATACATCAATTCATCTTCAGTTAATCCTCCTAAAACAACTGCATCTTGTCTTGTTAGTCGTCCGCTAAACTTTGCATATGATTTAGGATTAACTTCACTTTCTGATTCCTCAAAAACAGTGATTAAGCCAATGTTTTTTCTATCAATCCTGTCTTTGTACGGTGTCAAAAGGTCTACAGGTACATTTATTTTGTCTAACCCATGAATAACAATTTGTTCACCTTCTAAAGCTCTGTTGGTAACATAAGCTAAAACATTCAGAAAAACGGCACTTGCAATTTTCTTATTACTACCTAATGCTGAAATATCGTAGTAGATATTCCTATCCGTTGCTTTATATACATCTGGCAATGTTGTTTCTTTATGAAATATATTGGGAAATTCATTAAACGCTGTGCTTAAAGTGTTATAAAGAAAGTCTGCCGTCTCTCCTGCTTTTTCTCCGTCCGTTTTCCTCTTTGCAACATTTGTCTTTAACGCTGGTAATAAATCATAAGGGGTTGGATAGTTTTTGTGATTTCCAGTTGCTAATATTCTTCTCGCTCTATTTGGTTCACTTTCAGGATTTTTTGTGTACATCCCACTATTATTCGCATTATGAATAAACCAATCCACTAGAACTCTTTTTAATTCAACCTCTAATTCTGCATACCTTTCTTCATTCGCAACATTTGACAGCAACAACATAACCGCAGTTGCTTTATTAAAATTTGCTGTTGCATCTAATTGCACTGTTTCAGGTGTACCAAACGTTTCTAAGGGATTAATTGATTCCTTAGACATATCGAATACAAGACTATCTGAAGAGTGATACGAAAATTGTGATAAGACAATATGGTGAACCCTTTTACCCGAAAGGTAATTTGCTTCAGAAATTACATGCGCAACTGCACTTCCGCTATTTTGAAACATAGCTCCGCCTTCCATTCCAGCAATTGAACCAAAAACAGAAACTCCTCCCATGAAAACAACTGCATTGTTTACACCTGTAAAATCAATAATCGATGGATTGTTTGAGAGCAAAGCGCTAATGTCTGTGCCTACATACGTCCCTGTTGTGTCTGAAAAACCGCTTGATGGTAAAAAAATACGACCCGCTGCTACCGTTGCCATATCGGAAGAATGCCACGCATCCGCTTTTATATGTGTAAATAAATTTTCTAAATCTTCCATCTGTTCCCCTGTTCGTCTGATTAGCAGAACTCCTTTTACTGCATAATGTTTATACGCTTCTTTTAATTCTGCAATTGCCTTTTCAACCTTTTCAGCACTTTCTGCTTCTACTCGTAAAAGAATATTACTATCAACAATCGTATCGTTTTTTCCAGAGAGTTGACCCGCAATTTTCATATCATGGATTCTGCTTATTTTTTGAGTATTTTCTTTTGAACTCTTACCGTCTCCTGAATTCATCATTGTCGTAACGTTTGTTTCTATTTCTGTCTCAATAATTTCACTTTCTCGTTCTCTATCCATTCCTCTTTGCTTTTGGAAAAACATTACTTTTCCACTTTCTATTTCTTCTCGAGGTATGATATTCAATAACCAACCTATTGGCGCAGGATTAAATGTGCCATATTGAATTAACACATCAAAAAAACAAACAACCTTTTTCTGTCCTAAAAATAAATAAGCATCTTCTTCTTGATAACCAAAAGGAAAGGTAAAACCTCTCTCTCCCTTTTTTTCTTTGTCGCTTCCCACTACAAGATTCTTTCCTAAAACATTTAATTTTAACTTTTTAATTTTTTTATCTTGCATGTCAAATTTTTCTTTATCCTTCTCGCTTTTTTTGCGTTTCGCTTTGGATTTGATTAATTTAAACGCCATGTATACTCCTCCTAACCAAAGACTGTGTGAAATTCTCGTTCGAGTTCTTTTTCTACCAGTTGATAAAAACCAATTACCAAACCCTTTCTAAAAACTGCTTCCACCGATTCTTTACGACTTCGCAAAATATCTAATGAAGGACAAGATAAGACAACCAGTGTATCTAACTGTTGATTGTATTTGATGCTTGATGCCACAAAATAATTAACATCACGTTTCTTTTTCATTGCGACAGTCGCATTTGCTGGCAATTCTTTTGGCAATACTTTTGAGCTTTGAACAGAGTTTACCGTTGTAATTATTGTGTCTCTTTCTATATTTGCTAAAAGTTGATGATTTAATTCTGCTAACTTGTTCATCTCATCTTGAAACGTAACTGGACTAACCGCTCCTTTTACTCGGTACATTACAAGATAATCAGACCCTTTTTTGTTTAGCTGTTCAACTACACTTTTATTTGTTCCTTCAGCAAAACGAAAAGGTCTAAAATCTTTATTTTGACCTGTATTCTTTCGTTCTTGAAATTTCTTCAATAAAAATTTTGTACTTACAACAATTTGTAGCCCCATAGATGGATTAGTTAACAAAACATTGAGCGTAACCAAGATAAATCCAATGACTATTAAAAGGATAGCTGGTAAATTTTTTGCTAATGTTGCAAGATTATTCGCCATAATGATTTTGCCTATCATCAATCCTCCTACACCTAATAACGTTACAATCGATAACATAAGCCCCAGCCAAGTTGTAACTAATAAATCCCCTAAAGAGTTTAATCTATCTGATATAAAATCCACTCTCTGTATCATGTGGTACGTTTTAGCTCGTAAACTGTATCTATTACCCGCATATTGATTGTAATCTTTATGATTATTTGCCATCGTTCATCCTCCTGTACTTAGATTTTTGTAAAAAAGATAGTTTTACCTCCCGCATTGAGTGTAAAACTATCCATTCATTACGGATTTTCTTGTCACTGCTCCAAACTTTTTAGCGCTGATTCTTTCTCTGCTAGTTTCTTTTGTAATTCGTCTTTTTCCTTGTCATTTGCGGTAATCTCTTTTTCTTTCTCCTGAATTTTTTTGCCCTTATCTTTGTCTTTTGAAGTCGTCAGTTTTTTCAACTCTTCCCGCAAGCTACTAGATTTTTTAGAATCAGTATCAATCTTATTTTTAATATCCGTTATTTCTTTTTTTGTTGTTTCTATTTTTGCTTGTGTATCTTCTTCTTTTGCCTGTTTTAACTCCCTTGCTAACACTTCATCTGGATATGCCTTTAATAAATTTCCTGCATTTTCAAAATCTTTATTTTTAATCAAGTACGAAATACCAATTTTGGCACTATCTTTATCTGCTTTATCAGATAGTTTTACCACTTCTGCCTTATTGTTTCCTAACACTGCCAACCGAAGATTTACACCTTGCATTTGTTTATCTCCCAGAATTTTCTTATCCTTGATGTTTTTTAATATCTCTTGTTGTTTTTTTGCTTCCTGTTCATTTAGGTACACATAAAATTCAGGTAATATACTACTATCTGTTTTTAATGCTGAAATATAATCCTCATTTTCCAGATACATTCCTGCAATAGCATCTTTGTTATAGCCATACTCTTTCATTTTTTTTGCTACTTTATCTAGCTTTCCTTCCGTTTCAAGGCTTGAAAGGTAACGCTCCTTTGCTAGAGAATTTTCTTGTACTAATTCATTTTTTATTCCAGCTAAGTTGTACACACCTGCTCCACCTACACCTAAAATCGCCAAACCCAAGACACTTCCTATTACTAATTTAGCGATGGAAAAACGTTTATCTTTGACTTGATACGGCTCTTGCTTTGCATTATTTTCCGTCATTTGAATTTTTGTATCATGAGCAGTTGGAAGGGTTTCTCTTGTTAGTGTTTCGTTTTCCTTCTTTAAAGATTCAATTACTTCAGTTAATGTTTCTAATTCTTGTAATAATTCATGTTCTTTCTTAGAAGCATTAGACAATTTTTCTTGGGTTTCTCGTTTTATTTGTTCAAGTTGTTCTTTTATACCTTCTTTTACCCTTTCATCAATACGCTCTTGCACCGATTCCTGTTGCGTTTCAGCCTTCAACTCAATTTGTCTTAACTCTTTTTTCAATGAATCTCGCTCGTTCATCATTTTTGCCATTGTTTCTCCGATTTGCCCTTTTAGACCTTTTGCTTGGATGATTAACAAATCTTTTTGCTCTTCTGCTACTTTGTTGTATTCGGCAATAATATCGTCTAATGCAAGGCTACTGATAGTCTCCTCGTCACTTTCCTTAAATATAGATGCAACGTACTCAGAAAATCGTTTATTTTCTTCTTGAATTTCTCGATTGCTTCGTTCTCTAAGCTGGTCTATCTCTGCCGTCAAGACACTTTGATAATTTGCAAAATGCTTCGAATCGTATTCTTTTCTAAGGTTAGGAATTTGTGATTGTACATACGCTTCTCTATCTTTTTCGTATTGTAAATCATTCTCATTGAGCAAGTGATTAATATCGATAGTTAAGTTACGCTCAATGGTATTAATAACTTCTTCGTGCGCTTCTCTCGCTTGTTTAATGACCTGTGTTTCAACCACTTGTTTTGAATGCTTTGTTTCTATCTTTAATCGTTGATAAATCTTATCAATACCTTTGTCTCTTGCCTTCGCCACAGTAAATTGTGCATTAAGCAGTTCTTTTTGTAGTTCTTTATTCGTCACTTCATCAAAACTTGGCAAGCGACTATGATAATGACTGTCAAACAACGCAATCGCTTTTTCTAACAAGTAATCGTTTTTTGCTTCTGGATAGTTTTCTCTCTGTTCCTGAAGATTCGTGCTTTTTTCTTCCTGCGACACAACATCATTTTCTGAATACACGATTTCTTCTTGATTCGTTTCTTGATTTTTTTCAAAAACTAATGGTTGAACATTCTTTTCTTCATCTTCAGATACTTTGCTACTTTCCATTTCTTCGGATACGTCATCAATGAATACATCATCATCGGCTATTTTTTCTATTTCTTTTGATTCACTAAACAACATTTCTATTTCAGATTGAAACTTTGATTCATTCTCAAAGATATAGTCAATTAAGTAAGGCAAAATACTAATTGGCATCCCTTCTGATATATCTTCTAAATCATTATCTTTAGCAAATTCATTAATTACTGAATTACTTATGTCTTTTTCTCCTGTTTTTGGATTCAAGTACACTAACTTTACTTTTGCATAGTCTATATTTAAATCAAACGCATACTCTTCGACTTGTTCAAGAAAGGCTTCTGTCGTTTCTGGTGTTGTGCCAAATTCAAATAATAACTCTTCTCCATCGGTATAAACTTTGTAACCTCTCTTTTTTACTTCTTGTTCAAATCGGACAAGAGCTTCTTCTTCTGCATCAATGATTTGCAAAACTTTTACAATCCCCATGAACTCAACTCCTTAATTTCGTATTCTTTCCTACTTGATTTCTTTTCTAAGAGCATATTCTTAGATTTATATATATTTATTCACGAAACAGCTAAAACGGCTTAAAACGCAAAATAAACACATTTGAGAATTTTACTTTTTTAAGTTATGATTGTTTTACCTAAATGTTTGAAAATTCGTTAGTTTTTCTATAGACTAGCGAATTTTTACTTTTCTCCAATCTTTTTGATATATACTTTTTTAATTCAGCTAATTATTCACTGAACAACTTGATATTGCCTATTTCGAAGCAAGTTCGCTTACTCCTTTTTCTTTTAAATTATCAAACTGAAGGGAGCGAATATCTTTTGTTTTCCGAGTAACGAGTGTGTCATTTTCTCCTTTATACCCAACATATTGGCGACTAAGTATTTCCATATGACCTTCTGGAATATAGGTATAGTCACCATGGCTATATGAATCATTGAAAATTAACGCCTCTTCTTTTTCAGGTTCAAAGTAGATGCTTTCTGAAGCTACATGATTTCCAGTTGCATCCGTTTTTATTTTTGCAGATGGTTTTACGGTAATAGCTTCAATTTTTTCTGTTGACTGAATCATTTCTACTCTTTTTTGAGATGAAGCCAAGTGTCTTTGTGCCTCATCTTTTTTTATTCCATCGACATCTGCATCTTCTGAACCATATTGTTCAAAACGTTTTAAAAAATCCTCGTTAGCTTTTAGTCGAACTTTTGCAGATTGTAGTTTTTCGTTTTTCGTTTGTTTAAATTGTTCTTGGTTTTCTTTAACCAAGAATCCCCATAAATCTTTATCTTCCACATCATCCAACGATTTTAAGTCTAAGTCTGTGTCAATTACCTCTACTTTTCCATCTTTTACATGTAGTGCATTCTTAACCATTGAATCTTTTGTAAAATCCTTACCTAAAAATAACCACACTCGTTCATTTCCAGTTGCAACATCATTCATAAATGCTACATCTTGTGCTTTTTTAACTGTCGGTTGGGTTTTACTTTCATTTCCTTTGTCTTGTTTGCTTGCTGTGTTCCCACAAGCCACAAGCATTCCAGCACACAATAAAGTTGTTAAAGTGATACCTAATTTTTTCAACATTTCATTTCCTCCTTATTGCATCTATTCATGCGTAAACACATGAACAGATGCTCGTTGTATTTTTTCGCTTTTTCAAAAGAACGGAATAGATTGCCCTAAGCCCTTAAAAAGAGTTAATAAATGCGACCCTCCAAAGTAAATGAAAGCTCCTCCTACCGTTCCAACAAGAAGTGATGTAATCGCATCCTTATGTTCTTTGTTTTTACCTTTCCATGCCATGACAATCCCCCATATACCAACACCAGCAAGCACAAATCCACCAGCTAATGTGACTACTGTAAGTCCCCATTCTCCTATTGTTTTTATCCAGTTTAATATATCCATTCTTATCCACTCCTATTTTCTATTTATTTGAATCAATCATTTTCTTTAAAGATTTTGAAAATTCTTTGGTATCTATTTTTTCTCTATCCTCTATCGTTAAATGACTGATTGATTCCTGTAAATTTGAAAGTTCACGTCGAACTTCTCTGTCATCCTTTGCAAGATTGATTTTCCCTAACATACTTGCAATTTCTTGATGATTGGCAACATCACCCAATGTATTAGCTAATTGTTGCACCTCGTTTGTTTGATACGTTTGATTTGTTGTAAGGTTCTTATTCTTATGAATAGTTGTTTCATTGCTATTTTGATGGTTCGTCACATTATGAACAGTATTTTCATCTCTGTTAGAAGTTGTTTCATGATTAGTTGTTTGATAGTTTTGATAATCACTATCTGAATAATTTTCCTCGCTGTAATTATTATTGTAGATTGCGTTCGCTTGATTCTCTTTGTTCTCTCTCGAATCGGAAGTATCCCCAGAGCTAGTTAGATTAAAACCATACGTATCTCCTAATTTGTAAAGTTCATCTTTTACTAATGAAATTTGCTGTTGTTTCTCCCCATCTGGTTCTTCTGCATCTATTGCATTTTGTAAGAAATCTACTCTATCTATTGCATTTAAATAGTTTTCTTTTGATGGATTCTTCTTAAATTGCGTGATGCTATCTTGTGCATCAATGGTTGCCAAATGCACGTTTTCAGAAACGGCTTTATCTTCTACATCTTGTAACTGAAATAGTGAACGTTCATACATCCCATTTCTAGCAATGTCCTGTGCTTCCATCACTGGTTCAAAATCGTCATTTTCAAAAGCTTCTCTACTAGTTGTTGGTGTTCCTTCTTTTTGAGGCAGAATAGGAGGAATATTCAAATCATCTTGAACATCCTTTTTCAAGTCATTAAACCAATCACCAAAACTTTTCCTTCGTGGCGGGTTACTGTTAGGCGCTTCTGGGTTTCCTATTGGCATTTTTAAATTTCCAAACTTATTAAAGCCTTTGTTTGCTTTTTCTTTCATTTTGTCTTGCTCGTTGCTGATTCTCATTCCTGCACTGCTTGCTTGTCTTTCTAAATATTGACCTGTAGACTTCGCCCAAGCCCAACAAAACGTAAACAATTCAATTAGTTTCGTTCTAAATGAACGTGACTTCCAGAATAGATATCCTAGAATCAAAGAAAAGACTGCTTGAAGAACTACACCAGTTCCATAGTAAGCAAGGGAAGCTTGGGGATTACTCATTGTTACGCCTGCTTGTTTTAATCCTAAGTCCATAAGATTCGGTAAATACTCAACTGCCCTTGTAAACATGTTCGGAATAACAATTAGAGAAAGAATTGTCCCAGCAATCCCAACAGCATAAATTCCTACTGCGTAAGTATATTCAATATCACCAAGTGTCACACCTTTTAACCAAGCCACAAAGGGTCTCAAATTCATGTCGATAAATCCCATTGCGACAACTGCAAAAATGACTGCTAGTAAAACTACTAACTGAAGAAGCGGTTTTGCAAGTAAGCCAAAGAAGGTAAAAAATGGCGTACCTACCATAGAAACCACATAATAGTTACTTCTGTTACTGTCAAAAACTGCTTTTGCTTGTAGAGCGCCTCTAGTTGGGGCATCAATATAGTATTTACCTCCTGTTTCATCGAACATCGTAGATAAGATTAAATACATAGATTGGTCAGAAAAAGCTTTTCCATTATTTGTTCCAACTGCGTTTGTCATTTGTTCATAAGATGGCGGTTCATTGTAATATTTATCCATATTTGCGCCCGAATTTTTTGCTCCGTAGATGAAACGGTCACGCCAAGCAACACTGGGACTAACAATTAGTTTTCCATTTTGTGCGTAATCATCTATAGCCGATTTGTACCCTCCATTCATGGCAGTACTTTTATCTGTTTCTTTTTCTGTCCCAGAAGCATTGTACGCTTTGTTCACATCACCTAATTTATCTTTCTGCTCAATCGCATATTTATAATATGAGCCGAAGGTTTGACCATCACCTTTTCCTTCTTGTCCGTATAGATACTGTGAAGCTTCCGAACCTTTATAGTTAATGTAATCACTTGCCGAAAAAGTCTTTGCTGATACAAATTCTAAAGTTAAGGCAGAATTAGAAAAGTTGAATATATTACTATCCATTGTAGCTAGTGAACTATCTGCATTGATTTTTTCAATTCTTTTTCGACCTTCTTCTTTGTAAGGATTGAACTTTAAGTCAACATATGAATTGGTATTATCAGGCGTGATGTTTCCGTCTTTGTCATCATTACCATTCGGAGCAAAATTGTAGTTATATGCCCAAGAGCGAACATCTACTAAATACCGTGAAAACGCATTTAGATTGCTATTGCTCCCCATAGAAAGCTCTAAAATATCTTGAATAAGCGTTGCTCCAATGCCTATCATGAAAGGCATTATTATAAGCGAACATATCCGACCCTTAAATTTGCTATATTTACGTTGGTCGATTCTTCCACCTACTCTGAACATTCTTATAAATGAATACAGAATAGAACCAATTAAAAAGTACATCAAAGCTTCTATAAATCTCTTGAACACTTCTATATCAATCCCCAGTGCTGTTGCAAGGTCAGAAGTAATTTTTGCATTTGTAACAACAGGGGCTAACAAACGAAATACATTTAATTTGGCGATCAATCCAACCATTGCTGGAAGTATAGAGGATAGTATATCCATTATCACAGCAAGAGGAAGTAGAACAATTGCTGATAACCATCTACCAGCAAGACCGATTATAGAAGAAAATCCTTCTACTTTATTTGAAAAATAATTAAATGTAGAATACGTTGCAAGAATCGATGCAAATTGTTTTGCTTCTTCTTTATCTTCATTCTTCGCACTATTAACTAACGCATCATAAGAAAATTCTCCTGCTACCCCGCCAGAACCTATACTTCCTAAATTCATAGGTAAAGACTTTTCTTCTGCATCACTTTTTACTTCTTCAGATTTATCACCTAATAAATAATATTGATAAGCAGTACCTGCGATATATTCTGCTTTTGCTTCTTGCATTTTTGACCCCATCGACCAAAAACCTAAAATCGCTAGAAAAACAATCATTTTACTTTTGATTATCCTTTTCGCTACTAGCAAGATTGCACCTTTATTTTTCACTATATTCTCACCTCCTCTCTAATGTCATAAAACGGTCGAATCATGTATTGTTTCATCACATTTCACCCCTCGAAATAAACGTGACTTCAATATCCGGTCGTTCCAAACCAACCTCTTCAAAAGATGCCTTCCCATTAGTTTGAATACGGAACGCTCCATCCATAGACAAGTGATTATTTTTACGATAGGCAATCGCATTAGCTACAGCCGTTTTAACTGAATTTTCAATAAATCGATTGATAGCCCGCGCCCCTGTTGTGGATGCTTCCCGATTGATAATATCTTCTGCAATCATCACGCTAACACTATCTACCCCTTCGTAATTCACATGGCGTTCTTGCCAATATTCTAGCGATTCAGCCTTTGGTAATTGAATCAAGTACCCTTCATGTTTCATTTCATCTCGAAACTTAATTAGTTTTGTTCTGGCAATCTTGGCAATTACTTTTCTTGCTAACGGCAAGTACGGAACGAACAATTGAAACCGTTCAATAAATTCTGGTTTCACCCCATTATTTAGTCCTTCATCTCCTGCAATGAGTGACTTTCTAACTTGTGTTTCCACTTTGTACCACTCGTTAATTAATTCTTCACTAATCGCATCAGGATTTTCCTGTTGGTCTATCTTCATGGTTTGTGCTAGTTCGGAAAACACCCCAGCGCCTAAGTTTGAAGTCGCAATCAAGACTGTGTTATTAATCGAACGTTCAATACCTAAACTGTCTCGCACGATTCCTTCGTCAATCATACGCATATAGCCATTTAGGACGTTACGATGCGATTTTTCTATCTCATCAAGCAAGATAACCTGTTGTTTATCAACTGCTACGCTATCGCCGATAAAATGCTGAGCGGCAAGTGCATCCTCACTTGTAGAATAATCACCACCGTTGACAACCACTATGGCATCCTCTCTCCCAAAAATAGCCTCTGCGATAGCCTTTGTGGTTTCGCTTTTCCCAGTCCCTGTTGTTCCAATAAGTAAAGCGACAATTAGTGGACGTTTTAGATTTCGATACGTATAAAATGAAGAATTAATCAAGTCCCCTAAATACTTTACCGCTAAAGGCTGTCCTTTAATTCGTTTTTCAATAACCTGTTTTACGTAGTCCGCAGTGACATTACTTTCAATATTGTAGCCTTCAGCTTTAAAAACAAACTTCAAGACTTCATGATTCAGCTTTGTTTCTCTTTTAGTGAGTTGATATTTATTTGTGCAATAAGCGACCGCTGACGATAAAATAGAAAGTGATTTTGCGGGATTCACTTGATTTCTTATAAATGAATCGGTTAAACGAACCAATTCATTTAAAAAACCTTCTTCTTGTTCTGGTACATAAAACCCTTGGTCTTTCCATGCCTGCAACCTTCGCTCTAATATTTTCAATACCTCTTTTTGATTTGGTTCAGAGAGAATTATTTTCATAAATCGTCTATCAAAAGCCAAGTCACTCATAATATGATTTCGATATTCATAGTCCGTTGTTGCTGTAATTAATTTGAACTCACCTCTAGCTGTACCTTCTTTTAAAGCATTCATAGCGCCAGATGACCCGCCTGATAGTCCATAGCGATTCAGTTTGTGGACTTCATCAATGAATAGGCAGATGTCAAAGTCTTTTGTTTTATTTTCTTTTTCGGTAGCTTTTTGAATCAACTTCATATCACTTAAAAGACTTCTCATACGACTAACCATGATGTTTTCAGGTAATTCACCTAACGTTTCAATAGACAAAGCAACAGCTATCATTGGTCTTTCTGTTAACGACCTATCGTAAAGCATTTGTTCAACTAAAGCGGTTTTCCCTACCCCTTGCCCCCCAATAATCAATCCGTTAGGCGTTTCAGGGTTCAACATGGCAACTTCTAACATTTCTTTTTTATCTCGATTTCCAACAAGCGTGTTTTGTCCTTTAGGTAGTTCTTGCAAGGCGTAATTATATTTTTTATCCAGTTCTTCAGGAATAATCAACCTAACCATGATGTCTATCTCCACCTTCGTTTCCAAAAGCTTTAACAATGGTTACCTCATTAGCGAGTAATCGTTCAATGATTTCGCAAGGATAAATCCGCTTCTTTGCAGTTTTATTTTCTCGTTCTGTTAGCCAGCAGAGATTTTCTATCGCTTCTTCTGTTAACGCTACTTTGATTCTTTTTTTTGTTGTAGTCATCAGGTGTCCCCTCCTTTTGATTTAGGTGTCCCCTCGTATCTTTGACACCAAACAGATTTTTTCTAAGTTAAGGTATTTATCTTGTATTTCCAAAATTTAGTTTTTGATATATTTAATGCCTTGTTGATGGCATCAGTTGAATAACCAAGCCATTTCAAATATAAAAATTCTTCTTTTGTAAATCTATTTATATCGATGAATTGAATCGGTCTTGAATTATCCATAGACTGCGAACCAATTTGTTGCCCTAGGTATTGAATCTTTTTTGTTACTTCACTCGTTTCATTTTTGTACCAATCTGGGTTGGCAATCATTAGTTCAAGCATTTCTTTTCGTTTAATTCGTTTTTCTTTCTGCATCTCTGAATTATCTTTAAAAATAACACTATCCATTAAAAGCCCTCCTATTTATTGGTTTTCTTGTTCTTTTTATTTTTGTATTTTTCAACAATTGCTTTATCCTGTATTCAACATATCTCGTTCTCCACTTCCAGATAGTTTAATTTGTTCCATAAATCAGGTCTTGCGATGGAAGAAGCGAGTATCTTAATTGAACAGTCACTACATTCGTTTCTATAACGACGTTCTCTTCTTCGACAATCTCATTATTTCTATTAACAAATGCCCAGTTCCCTTCTTTTAGCTTCATTTCTTTCGTGATTGCTAAAGGAATGATAAATTTTTCTAATGGTTCTTTGTACTCTATTCGTTGAGAAAAATAGGTTGGGGTAATTGGTCTTGTAATTGTATGAACTTCTGGTTTTAAAATCAGATTATTTCCTATGCGCCTCCAGTATTTTCTGATGGAATAATTCATCAAAAAGTACACTATCCCCCAAAATAAACATTTATATCCCACTAACACTGGTATATCAGCAAACCCTTGAATTCCCTCATAAAACTCTGAAGAAAAGTACCCACAACTTGTTATTACTGCAAAATACAATAATGACTTTACTAATTTTGCGAGGTTATTTCTTGTTGTTTTTATGCCCAGTTTTATGAAGTGAACTACTGCCCATGTTCCTCTTACTATAATAATTATTTGTAATAGAAATCCTACGAGTGCTAGATTACTGACATCCTTAACAATGGGGGCAGTAACAGAGGTTAGCATTGTAAATGCGTAAACAAATGCTGTTGCTAGTACTGAATACCAAGCGTAGTACTTAACAAGATACTGTAAAGACAACCACTGTATTCGCAAAAATTGACGGTCTTTTACCAAATTTCCACTTTTACTTTTTGCTTCTTCTATTAGGTCTTTCATTGATAAATCCTCCTCTCCTATTTATTGGTTTTCTTGTTCTTTTTATTTTTGTATTTTTCAGCAATCGCTTTATCCTGTACCCTTAACCCAAAAGCTAACTCTCTCCATCGTTGCTTTACACTCTCTGAATATTTTTGCTGTAGTTCGTCTTTTTTTCGCATTTTCTCCCTTCCTTTCCCTTAATCCATTGATGTACTTTTTATTCAAATTCTTGTGTGGATTCGTCCTTATATTGCACATGCTTTACTGTCTGTTTGTGTTCTTCAAAATCCATCAATATTTCTTTTTTATCTAAAATAGTTAGAGGTTGATACGTAGGCATGCTTGTTATCATCGCTTGCCTTCTTGCCTGTTGGTAAACAATCAACAGCTCTTTTTCGTTTAATGTTGGATGTTTCTTTTGGTAATTGATTAGAAATTCTAGCAACTCGTTATCTCCCATAATTATTTCCTCACTTTACTATGTTTAAGTCTGTAACTGTAAATCGCTTCATGCTCTCTTGTTTTGGCTCTAAAATATCGTTTTTAATATTGCTTTGACTAATTTTTTTATAATTACTTTCCGCTTCTTTTTGTTCCCCCTCTAATGTTTTAATGGTGTTTTCTAACATTTCCTTGTTTTTTTGTGCGGTTGTATCATTTTCGTTCTTTTCTAATCGCTTGTTCATTTCATCAAGTGTTTGTTGCCCTGTTTTCACCTTCTGCTTGAGTTCTTCTTGGTTCTTCCTAATTTTTTTTAAGGTATCATCAACAAATAAATCTTCGACTAGTTCGCTATCATTTTGCCAATTTCGATATGTTTTTTGCGCATTAAAAGCATTTAACCGAATCATGTAAGTTGGTGGTAAAGTATCTTTTTTATCTGTTGTTCGAGCATTCTTCTGTAAATCCGCATTTTCCATTTCTTCCAACTGTTTGGCTAAAGATTTCTCTATCTCATTATTTGTCATCGTTCGAGGAGTTCCTAGCTCGTCATTTGACATAATTATTCCTTTATCAATGAGAAAGACCATAAACGCTGCGTTCTCAAATCCATCCTCTTTTTTGATAGTCAAAACACCCGACCCATCCGTGCTAAACATACCGTAACTAAGTTTCGCTTCTTTCATTGGATGTTTTTCAGTATCAATTAGAACCAACTTGTAGTTTTCTCCAAAAGAGGAAAGGTAACTGTGGGCTTCTTCGTTATATTGAATCTCCACCGCTAACGTTTTTCCATCTGCACTAAGTTTGGAATTACCTAACGTTAACTTCCCATTCCCGCTTGTTCCTGCTCTAATCGGAAGAGTAGTTCCCTTAGGCATTGAACTTGCCAATATTTTTTGACGATATTCTGAATTGTTTTTAAATGCGATGAAACTTCCTACAAGAATACATAGGATACCGATAGTTAGAATCATTGGCATACGATAAAACAATTTCACATCAGGTGGTTTTTTGTATACACGTTTATTTTTAGTGGGTTTTGTTTTTTTCTTCTTTGCACTAGTCATATTTAATGCGCCAGCTTTTTGTTTTCTTCCAAAGAAATTCATAAATTATCAGTCCTATCACTAGTATTAAAATTAATATCATTCCCGCTAAACACTTAAACCATGAAGGATTTATGCTTAACAGTCCTATATGGGTATCAATAAACATTTTTGAGACTTTTTGATAACTAAAATCAGATGAATGGATAAACGAGATAAACCCTTGGTAATCTGCTTTAAGTACCCACCCAATCATCATATGTGGAATCAATATCAAGAATATCCACCAATTACTTTTTTTAAGATATTCTCTCAATAGCACTATCAATAAAATAATTCCAAGTACTAAAATGAACACAGAAGAAACGTAGAATAATTTCGTGTTCCATACAACTTTTTGTACATTTTCTGCATTTGTTTTATGACCCAGCACGACTAAAGGAATTATGGAAAGTAGGAATAATTCATTTTGAAAGATACAAGCGATGATACCTAATGGATTCACTAAATATCTCTTTCTATTTTTGTAAGCAAAAACCAAATACACATTAGTGAAAACAATTGATGCAATTAATAAGCTAACAATCAACCAATCCCCTATCGTTTTTAACTGAAGGACATTGTCGCTTATTTTGGCTGAAAAGGTCATTGCTCCTACAGATACTAAGCTAATAAATAGACCGATGGTTACAGTTACTATTCCTATAGCAAACATTTGATTCCTTACAGCTTTTACTTTTCTTTTGTCTATCTTTATCAATACGACACATCCTTTCGTAGTTAATTAATGCTATGTATCCTTAATTACTCTTTTTTGATAAAAAAGAAGAGAGCATATTACATCATTTTGAATATGCTCTCCCACATTTAATGGCTCATGATTTGTTAATGCTGGATAAGTCTTGGGAACATCCACCAATCGTCCTCAAAAAAATACGCCTTGTATAACCATAACTTTCTTTTTCTTCCACTTGGGTATGTTATCTCTAAGATGTGCAAATATCCGTCTGCTAACGTCTCTATAAGCTTTTCTTTAAACAGTAATTGACTGCTGACACAATAGGCTACTCCTTCTGTGAGTTTGCCATTTACATTCTTAGAGACTGGGCGTGTTGTGATGTCTTTATTGCTCACGCTTAGTATCCTTTTCCCACCATGGCTAGAGAGAGAAATTCTATTTGATTTTTGGGTTACTCTATTTTCATTTTGCGTTTTTTTAGTTTGTCCCATCTTGTTTTTTCTTACGTCCAAGCCAGCCACCAACCGCAAGCAATAGACTAGCTCCCATTAAGCTGATAAAGCCATTTTCTTTCTCCCCTGTTTTTGGAAGTTCAGGAAGCACACTTGCTTTTTCAACCGTTAATTTTTCAGGTGCTTTGACAGGCTTACTTGGTGTATTCATTGGGGTAGCTGGTGGTGTTACAGGTTTTTCAGCAACTTTTACAGGATGCACGGTTGTTTGTAATTGTACTGGGTGTGATTCTGCTGTAACTACAAGTTTTTTAGATACCGCTTCTTTTAACTCTTCTAGCGTTGGTGGTGTTAACTGTGTAGTATCAAGCGGTTTTTCTTGCTCATACGCTGGTTTTTCAGGTTTAGGCGTAATTGAGTAAGATTTCAAATCCGTATTGAACGCAAACCAATTGGAAGAGCCATCAAACCCTGGATTATTAACAATTTCATTTCCAAAAATAAAACTAACGCCTTCATCCGTTGTCATTACGCCTGCACCATAGTATTCTTTTGCAAGACCAGAACCGTCCCAGTCATTAGCGAAAATTCCTTCTGTCCCCGTATCAATATCCCCTTTAGAATAGATTCTATTTCCATGTAATCCAACTTTTGAGCCATTGATTTGGTGATACTTACTGTTTTTACCTGCTTCAACAAATTCATAAGACGTTTTTTCGCCACGTGAATTAAGCGAAGCTAATGAATAAGCAAACGGTTTGCCTTTTTCTGGTTTAATTTCTTTACCATTTTTATCAAAGAAACGAATAGATAGTTTCATGCGAGCAGAAGCTTTATCTTTTGTTCCAATTTTAAAGCCATAAACAATCGTTTTAGATGGATCATCAAATAAATATGCCCCAACTTTTCCATCTTTTGACGTACTACTTAATAATTCATACGTAAATTCTGCTCGTGTAATTTGTGTACCGTTATAATTCGCTTTTAAGTTTTCATAGGTTACAGTGATTGGTTTATTTTTACTCATTTGTACAAAATAACCATCGCCAATGCCATGTTTCGTTTTGCCTGCTTGTTGGCTGTCACTTAATAAACCCTTGAAATCTTTTGCTACCAGCTCATGTAACCCGCCAGCACTTTGTGGATTGCGTTTAATCAGTTCTTTTCCATTCACAAATTTATTGCCGTTCATTTTCATGTTGGTAATTTTCCCATTACTTACACCTGTACGGTCAAATTTTAAATGTTTTTCGATTGGGTCTTTCGTATAGCCTTCTTTATTTTTATTTTTTTCGTATTCTTGCTTGGTACGATTATGCTCAGCCAATTCTTTTTCATACTTGGCTTTCTTTTCAGCATTCCGTTTTGCAATTGCTTCATTTTCTGCCTTAATTTGAGCATTTTTTTCGTCTAATTCTTTTTTCGCTTTGTTGTACTTATCCATTGCAACAATGTATCGATTTTTAATGTCCGTGTTTTCTTTATCCGTAAGTTGAATAGCATCAGCAATCTGTTTTGCTTTTTCCATAGCATCTTTAACCGTGGCATTGATAATTCCGCCATCTTTAATTGGTGTACCGTTTTGTTTTGCTTTATTAATCGCATCTTCGATTAATTTGTTGGCTTCATTCATAACTTTTGTTGCTTCTTCTAAAGCGGCTGCTTGTTTTTTTGCATCTTCTAAAGCTTTTTGTTGGTCTTTGTACTTTTGTTTTTCTGTTTCTTTGACATCGACACCATTTTCCTTCGCTTTATCTACTGCATCATTAATTGTTTTATCAATTTCTTTTTGCGCATTCGTTGTATCTTTGATTTTGTTTTCTTGTTCTTTGAAGTCTTTATCGGCTTCTTCTTTAGAAGGAACTGTTTTTTCTGGTTCTTCCTTCACATCTACGCCATTTTTTTGAGCATCTTTTACCGTATTATCTAACGCTTCATTGCCTGTTGGAGCAACTTCTGGCGTTTTTTCTTCAGGTTTTGGTTCTTCAGCTTTTTTTGGTTCTTCTTTTTCAGGAGTTTCAACCGTGGGCTGTTCTTCTACTGGCTTAGTTTGTTCCCCAGTTGTTGCTTGTTCTGATGCTTTTTCTGTTGTAGAATTAGCACTATCAGTAGTATCTGGAACTACTGTTTGTGATGAATCTTTTGTATTTGTCACTTCTTGATTAGGCACAACAACATTCTCTGTGGTGGTGGGCGTTGTTGTGTCTTTCTGTGTATTCACTTGTTCTGATGCTTTAACAGGGGTTTCCGTTTCTGAAGCAAAGCTTTCTTGACTTCCTAACATCGCTGTACTGAATAATCCTAAAAAGACAATCGGTGCTACTACCCAATGTTTTCCTGCTTTGTATTGTTTAAAACGCTTTTTCACTTCTGCATTCTGCATTTTATTTCCTCTTTTCTTTTTATTTATTTTCATATGCTACTTTTGAAATTTTATTATTTTCAAGGTGCGCGCATACGTCTATCTTTCATATCGTAAATTCCTCCTTCCAATGCATAACTTACTTTTCCTATACCAATCTTCTATCAATGCCTAAAAGATACAGTTCGTCGTTAGAAAGTTGCTCTAAAATCTCTCGGTCAGCTATTTGTTTTTCATCTTCACTGACAAGCCTCTTCATTTCTTCTATTGCTTCTGACAAACTGATTTCCTTCACACTTGACAACAATTGTTCTTCGTCCTCTTTACTTTCAATCGTCATTACTTCGTTATCGTATACTTCAAACGCAAATCCACAATCAATCGCTTTTATTAGTGCATAATAAGTTGTTCCTTTACCTTCAAACAGAAAAAATCTTGTTGGTATCATTACATATCCTCCTTAAAAATAAATTTCACTACTGTCCGAATGCCAATCCTTCAATCATCTCATAATATGATTTTGAAATAAGCTCCCTAGCTTCTAGTTCAGTAACCTCTCTAACCGTTGAAATAAAACTCCTTAATTCAACATTTTCAAGTTCTCCACCTCTGTATATCTTGGTGTAGATATTTAAACATTCATCTAGGTTTTCAGCCTTCAGTACCGCATAAGAAGGCTTTCTGATTTCATAATATTTCGTCATTAGTTCACCTACTCTGCAATTAACAACAAGTTAAAGAAAACAAAAAAAGCGGAGAATGCACACATTTACTGTATACATTCTCCGCTTGCTGTATTTTTCTACAATCAATAATTTAACAATAATATGCTTTTAGGAAAATACTAAACATCCTAAAAAATATGGAAATTCTTCTTAAAAATTGTTATACTATAGATTGTTGTAGCATACTTACAGCGAGCGAGCCGATTACAGTTCATGTTGGAGCATGAATTGTTTAACTACCCTCTAGGATTACCAGTCCTATGGTAGTCGGTTCGTATTTAGTTATTGTTGCTTAAATAAATATTGACACTCATTTACACAAAAATTAATGATATTGAGGCTATAAATGTAAACAACAATGTTTTTTGACTCTTATTGAGAAGTTTAAGCATAAAATATTCTCTCCTCTCACAATTAGAATACCATCTATGTTTATTTTTTTCAACACATTTAAGGATATTCGTATTATTTTTATTGTCAAAACTTTTTGCAAGAGTTATATGTCTAAAATATTATACATATTTAGCTATTTTCCCCTTATTTTTCATTTTTGTGTTTTTTTTGTTTTAAATTCAATACATTTAGTTAATTAGGAGGAATTGCTTTGCCAAATGTTGGAAATACTATAAAGAAAGCTAGAAAAGAATTACACTTGCAACAAAAAGATATTTATATGGGAATAATGTCAAGAGCAAGTTATACAAAAGTAGAATCTGATACTAAGGAAATTTCTCTTAAAGAGTTGAGTATTTTTTCAAATCGTTTAGGAATAAATTTTTTTGAATTACTGAACCGTTCTGGATATAACAATAAAAGTGTTAGTGAAGTCGGTAAAGAAAAAATATTAATATCTGAAGTATTCAAAAATCAAGATTTATTTCAACCCAATTTTCAAAGAATAAAACAAAAACGCTTAGAAAACCTCCAATATTATAGTGTTTACATTGGCTACCTTTCTCTAGCAAAAATTTTCGATATTCCAGAAATTACATTTGACAAAAATCATCTCAAAGAGTTAGAGAACATGTACAAAGATAGGCATGAATTTTATAGTATAGATTACGAAATAATGGCAAATCTACTTTCTGCAACTTCAATTGACAACATTCTACCAATTGCAAAAAGAATGTTTCCTATTATTGAATCTCATGGTTCTCAGCATGACCTTACAGTTCAAGTTTTCCTAAAAAATGCTATAACAATATTTATACTGAATAGAGATTTTGAAAATGCCGAATTTTTTTTAAATCAGGTTAAGCATAATAGAACAGTACCCCACTTTTCTTTAGATGGATTTATCGAGATAGAGATAGTTTATTTGGAGCAAGTCTATAATTTTCTTACAACAAAAAATATTGATTACTACCTAGATGCAATTCATACAGTTAATATTTTTAAACATCTCGGAAAGAACGATGTACATCGACAGTTAGTAAATGAGTTAACTAAAATATCTGAAAATGAAAATTTCACCCCTCCGAAAGAGCTATCTGTGTACTATGAAGATTATAAAGTCTTGCAAAATAAGACTTTACCGCTTGATAGTCCTAAGTAAAAAATGGCATCGCTATAGCGATGCCATTTTTTACTTACAAGATATTGCAATCTTGAATTTGTATCAAAGCAGATTTTTAAACATTTCTAACCCACCGATGAAGTTACCAAGCATTCCTCCTAGGCTTGCCAATACAAATACTAAGAATACTTTTAAAACACGATTTTTATAGATTTTTTTTATAGATTTTATATCTTCATCCATTGTTTGGAAGTCATGAACTTTTGGTTTTCTTAATGTAGCCTCTATAATTGCAGAAAACACACCTACTGAAACCATAGGTAGTAATGTAGCCAACGGAGCTAAAACAAACGAAGTTAATATAGTTAGTGGATGAGCCATTGCAAGTAGGGTAAAGATAGCTGCTAATCCACCATTCCATATTCCCCAACGTACTATTTGATTTGTACCTACGTCTACTCCCAATAAAAAAGAGTATACTAACAACGCTATAATGATCAATGGTATAATACTTTCTAAAATTTTGGTAGACCATAGTTTAGGCGGTAAAGTTTCTAATTCTGCAATATTAAACTGTTGGTTACTTGTTAAATTTTTTTCAATCCCTTTTAAATGAGCTTGGCCAATTACAACAACAATTTTATCTTCTTCTTGTCTTAAAATTTTATCAGCCATATATTGGTCTCGTTCTACAAGAAGTACTCTCCACAATTCAGGATATGCTTCTTGTAACTGTTCAAATATCGATTCAAAATTCTCGGAATTTAACAGTTTTAACATTTCTTCTTCCGATTCTTCTGCGCCTTCTAGTACACTACCAAATGCATAAGGGAGCAACGCCTTTTTTCTTAAAGGCATTACTCGCCAAAAGCGTTTAAATGTCAACTGCGAGTCTCTATCAACTAAAGCTAATTTCGCCCCTACTTTGTCAGCGCTATCGACAGCCTGAAAAAATTCTGCACCTGCTACAGAATCATTTATTTTTGCCAAGTGTTTCTGTATTAATTTATAAATAATGCTAGAAATAAGAACTGTCATCCTTTTTTGTTTAATTACCTGAACAATGTCTGTATCAGACCACCCATCGGGATTCATATACTTGTTGTATCTAGCCTTGTCCCACTCCAAACAAACTATGTGAGGTTTTTCTGTTTCAATTACATTCTTCACTAATTCTGCACTTTCACTGGAAATATGTGCAGTTCCAACTAAAATAATTTCCTTGTCTTTTATAAAAACTCGACGAACTAATTCCATATACCCTCCATTACTTCTCTATTCTCATTTTTTTGTAGTCATATTTTGCCCCTATTGAATGCATTAAAACATTTCTAATTTTACTTTTTTCTAGCTTTGCTGTTCCTACTTGAAAAATTGGTACTACTCCCATATCATCGATTAATATTTTCTCTGCTTTTTTCAATTCTTGCCAACGTTTAGAGGAAGTATCCTTAATTAATTCATCATAGTTTTTATTGGAATATCCACCATGATTCAATGGACTATTGGTTTCAAAGTTTGCTAAAAAGCTAATAGGGTCTGCATAATCAGCTTGCCATCCACTTAAACTCAAATTAAAATCCTTTTTCGTCAAACGTTCCATAAATACATTAGCAGGTACTGGTGTGATATTAACTTTCAATCCTTCTAAGTTTTCTTCTAATTGACCTTGTAAAAATTCTCCTGCTTTTTTCTCAAACTCTCCGTCACCTACTAAAATATCTAGTTCTAGTTTTTCAGAGACTTTATCTTTACTTTTGGCAGTTTTCCAATAAGTACTTGCCTGTTTTTTGTTAAACTCCACTAATTTTTCATTGGCAAAATCCTTTTTTGTTTTTGGATTATAAGCCATTTTTTTAGGAACAACACCAACAGAGGGGATAGAGCCGTTGTCTAGTAATTTTTCGCCTAAGCTTTCTCTATCAATTGCATAGCTAATCGCTTTTCGGACATTTTTATTTTTTAAAAGTTTATTTTCTCCAGTTTGATTCATTTCTAAAAACATTGTATTTGCCATTAACGTTGTTGAATATTCTTTATCTTTTTTGTATTGTTTCGCATATTCTCCCGCAAGTGGCGTATCGTCCAATTGTCCGTCATTATACAAATTAATTCCTGTATTAATTTCTTTGACAACTTGGAAATTAATTTTTTTCATAGATACATTTTTCTTATCCCAATATTTTTCATTTTTTGCAATCGTCCATTTATCAGATGTTCCTACTCCATCTAAATTAGTTAGAGTATACGCACCATTTGTTTCGATTGATTTTTTAGATGTTCCATAGTTTTTTCCGTTTTCTTTAATCGCTTTTTGTTGCACTGGAAAATAAGCAGTCAGAGCTAATAGGTCAGTAAAATAAGGAGTTGGTTCTTCTAATTCAATTATTAATGTTTGTTCGCCATTACTTTTCACTCCAAGCTTTTCCTTAGGTTGTTTACCAGAAATAATCTCTTTTGCATTTTTTATAGTTGAAAATAGCTCCACGTTAGGAGAAGCAGTTTCAGGGTCTACAACTCTTTGCCAAGCAACGACAAAATCTTCAGCAGTAATGGGAGTTCCATCAGACCATTTAGCCCCATCTCTTATTACAATGGTATATGTTTTCCCATCATTCGATACCTTTGGTTGCCCTGCTGCTAAAGCTGGTTGAGGTTGATTCTTTTCGTCTAATCGATACAATCCCTCCATTACATTTGCCAATAAAGTAATACTTGTCTGGTCTACCGCTGTAGCTGGGTCTAAGCTTTGAACTGGCGTGCCTGCTGTTAAAGTAGCTACTTGCTCTATCTTTTTTTCTGTTGTATTTTTAGAATCTGTTGTACCGCAACTAGCTAATACTAGAGGTAATAACCCAATTCCCAAATAACAAAACTTTTTATACTTTTTCATTGAATTCACTCCTATAAATTATTTTTCCCACCTTATTTTAACAAATTTATTACTTTAGTGTTGATTTTTCACAGTTATAAGATATTTTTCAATAGATTCTTTTAAGTACTTAACAACATTATGTTTTGAATACTCTTTTTGATATTTCACTATATGATTGATATGTCTTTCGACTTCTCCAATTCCTCTCATAGAGGATAATTCATCATAAAAAGGATAAACAACTTGTTGTAATCCTGCCATCAAGTCAGCATCTAATAAGTCCTCAATCCCAATTATAAACTGCGTTACCAATAATTTTGTATAAGGGCTTTGAATAGCCTTACCAGAAAGAATCGTTTTTTCCTCTTCTTTTTTAGCTTTATCAGCAAGATAAGCTGGGTCTTGTTGTTCTTCTTTATAAAATTCATTCTTCACTACTGGTTTTTTAGTAATATGAAATTGAATACTAGAAATTGAACGTCCTTTTTTAATCTTTTCATAAGACACATTGAAATGAGTGTGTTCATTGATTTCTTCCAGCGGTTCTTTTAAAACTCTAATTTCAAACATAGATAATTTTTTATACGTGTTTACTGTATCAGTCAATATTCGTAACTCTTTGATGGAGATAGATGGATTTCGATAACTTTCTACTTGCTCTTCTCTTCGTCCACCTTTGGCGCTGTAATGCTCATACTGGTTATAATACATACATAACCATTTATAAATAATAATCGAATACTTACTGTTTAACTCTATCACATCAGATAAAGCATATTGGGTGAAGTTCTTTTTTAAGTCTATTAAATAAGGCATAATATGACGGTTAAATTCTATCATTACTTCGTCATTCCAACTGTTCCATTTAACCGTTGGAATTGGAACAATACTGGTCATTTCAAAATCTTTTTGATTATCTTTAAGCTGCTTAATTTCAAAAAAAGCTTGTTTTTGCATTTTCTCAACCGCTTCTTTGAAACGTGTGTGTTTCCCATTATCAGATACATCAAAAAAAGTGAATAATTCTGCTTTAGACAAATACACAGTATTGTCCTTTGGAGGATTCTCTGTATCTATACAAGAAACTGCTAACTCAAAAATCTTTAACGGGGTTTTATCCATTTTAGCAACACTCGTAATTAAATCGTTATGTTCCACTACTCTTCGTTTTTCTATCTCATTCAAATAAACTACCTGATTCTTGTTTTGATTTGAAAACTCATTTATACTAGTCATAGTAGATACGCTCCTTTGCGTGTTTTTTCAAAAGCATAGAGAAACCCACGACAGTTCTCTATGCTTTTATCATACCAAATAAGGGAACAAATCTCAACGACTTGTTCCCTTATACATTGTTTTTTGTTCCCTTATACATTGTTTTTTGTTCCCTTATACATTGTTTTTTGTTCCCTTATACCCACTAGAAATGCCTAAAATAATGCTTTTCTACCCACGCAAAAGAACAAAAGAACAAAATATATAAGATAAATATATATATATGACTTCGCCTTCTATCTCATTTAAATAATCTTAAATAATTTCTAGGAATATTAGATACAGGTAAAAAAATATTCTGCTCTTGCTATTACCATAAACATTAATAATATGGTCTCATTAACTTTTTAAACAATATCATGAACTGTTCTTCCTTACTTAATCAAATGAAAAAAATGAATCTTTTAAAGGCTCTTAAATTTATATAACTAGCATTACACGTTTTCTTGTAAAACTAATCCATTCATATTTTTTTCTAACCGTTACTTTTATAAGTAAATAGTATCGGCATGCACAGTATTTAGTACCGGTATTAATCTTCAATAAGGCATCAACACTAATACAATAACATGTAAAGCGTATTTGTTATTGTGTATATAGTTTTTTGTTATTGTGTAGGCCTTTAAAACGTTGGTATAGCTGGATTTTTTAGTACGAAAAAGAACAAATATACGTAAAAACTAAAATATCTTTTACGTATTATACATAGTTTTTTTTACGTATATAGATTGCTTTATCCTTGAAAGAACTAACTTTTTCTCCACGCAAAAGAACAAAGTATTACATACATAAAACTTAAGAACAATTTTACGTATATGCATCGCTTTTTTTACGTATATGGGTCGTTATATCCTTGAAAACACTGATTTTTTATTCAGACAAAAGAACAAAATAGTGCTAGGTTAACAAGTTTTTCCTAGCACTATACACAGTTTTTTCTAGCACTATTTAATCTTAAACTATCGTGAATACTACTTTTTCCCTCACACAAAAGAACAAAACATTACATTAGATTTGATGAAATGTTCCACAATATGTTATACTACTAATGCGAAACGACAGTAAGTCGCACAACTAACACAAAAAGCAATCCTACGCCAAATAGGATTGCTTTTTTTTTTACACTAGTTGCGAATTCTAGTGTGTGTATTGGTAGCAACTTATTTTTGGTTATTGTCTTTCTCGTCCAATATACGAGAAATCAAATCCAGAACCAATCCTACAAAGATTGGCGCAATAACCAACGACAGTAAATCTTTCACAACTAACATCCCTCCATTCGAGGCAAGTTGCCGTATATCAGTATAGCTTATTTGAAAATAAATTTATACTTGGTACATAAATTTTTGCCCCAATTATGAATCTGACAGTAGGTCTAAAATGTTTGAAATAAAAACATTCTACAAACTTCAATTTATTTCCCCTTCATTTCGTTTCTGAGAGCATTTTATTTTGTTTTCGACTAAATATATATGGAATGTATAAAAGTTCTTAAAAGCGATTTTATTGGTGCTTAAATGCATACGTTGATTTCCTGTTAAAAGTATACTCAAAAAGTTAAGTCCATCGGAAATTTTTTTTCACCATCGTAGTAATAAGCTAAACGACTTGAAACTTCATCATAGCATTGTTGAAAACCAAGGTTTTTATAGAATTGAATTAATTCATCTTGAGTTAGCGAATTTCCATAGCTTATGGTAGAAGCGGATGCTGTTAAATATAATCCTGAAAGACCATTTTCCTTTCCCCAGCTAATTGTTCTATTTAGTAAATAAGTTGCTATCCCTTTCTTTCTATACGAAGATTCAACACCTAACTTTTCAATTTTGGTAAAATTATCAAGTGTCATACCAAGTTCAAGTCTTGCTATACATTCAGCATAATCATGTTTGTATTGTAAAGAAGAGCCTAAATCTAACATCCATCTTTCTACTGGCTTTTTAAGCTTAAACACCATAATTCCTATTCCATTATATAAATCCAACTCGTCCAATATAATATAATTTCCAGTATCTAAAATTTCAGGTGAAGGTAATGGATAGCGTTCATTTCTAGCGTTGTTTACTTCGTGTTCTTCTTTTACCTTTTTCCAATATTTAAACTGAGAAAGTTCATATTCATATTGAGTACATAAACCTTGTAACTGTTTTATTTTCTTTTTTTTCAAAAAAAACATAAGCTAATTCTCCTTTTAAACATCGTTAGTAATTTTTAGTTTTAGAGTTCTACTTTTTATATAAACACATACGAAAGCCTACGTTTAGGTGTAACTATTCTCCTAGCATTCTTCGTTTTTGTTGAGGAGATAATAATTTCAAAATGAATTCCTCTTCTAATGAATTTAGCTCTTCAAATTGTTTTTTTTGTTTTCCTTTGCGTAACTTTATTTTAACGATATTTCTGAAGGCGGTTTGCTCATTTTGTCCTAAGGTATTATAAAAACGTCGTAAATATTTAGCTTGATTGATTGTCAACGCACCGTCTTCTTCGATTTGACTTGTGATACTTCGTTGAAAATCATTCCCCATGAATCGTTCTTCTAATGCTGTAAAAAGTATCTTTTCCCAATAATCAAATTTATCTTGTTCCACCCTTTGTACAGTTACTTCAGCGCCAAACGTATCATATAAATATTCATGTGAATCTGTCATATGATCAATGAATTTTGTAATACAAGAACTGCCGATAATCATTTCATTGCCATTTATAGTATTTCTGATTGTGTATTCGTAACGTATTTCACTGTGTCCGCATAACTCACAGTCAAAATCAGCATCTTCGTTATCAAATATTCCGACGTATACCCATTCTTTTTTAGCTTTAAAGAAATTATCTTTATTTTCGCTTAACCTTAATAAGTTGATTTTTGCACGTTCTAACCATGGTGTATCTATCATTCAACGCCCCTCCTGCATACTTTTAAAATAATTATATCATTAATTCAGTGATAGATAGGTCTATTTATTGAGGGAACGATTCTATTACCCAACATATTTGGCAGAAAGTTCGTATATTTTGTATGATTATAGAACTTTATAAAAAATAGTTCGTGTTTGGTCGAAGTTTTATGGATACCTGGTCATACAATCTTTCGTTTATTTTGCGTACTAATCTAGCCATTGATTATCCCAATATTCTTGAACAAAATCTTCAATTTCAGAGTCAACGTTTTGTTCTTCAAAGGAATCTTCAGCAGTGTAAACTTGAGACCATTTTCTAAAATCATGTATCTTGATATGCCTAATGTCGTAAAAATCGATTTCTGTATCTCCTAACAAAACAACATCAAATTCAGCCATACCTCGAAATACGCCAAAGAGATGTGGTTTTACTCGTTCATATTCATCTAAGGAGTTCAGCTGTATTTCTAGCACTTTATTTTGTTTCATTGAGCGGTCTAATAAGTATTCTATTTGTGCTTGAGATTGCTGTGGAAGTCTTTCAATATTGCGAGCGTGGTATTCGTCTGTGGATTTTATTGCTTCTGTTAACTCCCCCAGTGGAAAAGCAGTTTGCCACTTCAATTCAAAAGGTCTGTCAACGTAATCGTTATAAGGTTTAAACTCTTTTTTTGTTCGTCTCACCATCTATTACCCTCTCCTTCTCGAAATATTATACGAACATTAGTTCTTTTTTTCAAGTGGGACGAGAGATGGAATTTATTTTGCAATCCTTCTTTAGCTTAAAAATGTTATACGAAGGAAATATAGAGCGTGTGAACGACTTTGAAAGCTGTTAAAGACAAAATATGTCTAAAAAAAATAAAACCTCTTAGAATGCGCGATAAACGTTCTGAGAGGTTTTTATCTAAATTTCGTTAAGAAATTTCTGTGCTTTTTTATACTTTACTAATCTATCCATATCTTTTTTTTCTAAATGATTAAGGCGTGTTAGGTCACTATTGTGTTGCAAATCCGCAAGCTTAACTTTTCGGGCAATGGGATTGTGTTTTACTTTTTCAAGATAAGAAAAGTAATCTTCATTTCTATTTTTAGTTAAGACACTGACTGCCTCAATAACAGCAGTAGGAATTTTCGCATTTTTTAGTTGTTCCACTGTAAGAGAAGTATCTTCTAACGTGTCATGTAAATAGGCAGTTGCTTTTTCCTCATCCGTTTTTACCAAACTAGCCACGTATTCAGGGTGATTAATATATGCTACACCTGCCTTATCTGTTTGTCCGTCATGATACTTTTTTGCTAGTTCATGCGCAGTTTCTACAAAATCCGTAATATAGTTTTGTGCTTCGCTTTCTGTTAATTCTTCATACATGCCATAATTACTACCATCTTCAGGAATTGTATATTCTGAAAAAAAGCCAACGGTAGGTTGCCAAACGTTGTTTTTTTTGTCAAAACTAAAAGAGCGTGGCGGTTTACCTTCAGAAATACAAACCTTTATAATTTCACCGTAAGATGCAGTGTCCGTTAGTTTAAAATATTTTTCCATCGAAAATCATATCCTTTCAATTTGGTTAGGAGTTTGAAGTTTAGAGGACAGAGAGAACATCTCATCTTCAATTGCTTGCCATTCTATAAAATCCTTTTTTTTATCTAGTATTCTTTGTTTTTCGTAAAGCTCATGAAGTTTACCATTTTTCAAATCAAAACTTTCTTTAGTGTGAAACTGTAGCTCAAATTCATAGCCTTCAGGCGTTTTTATATTTGTGTTTACGCCTTTATAAACTGCTTCGATTTTGTTCCATGTATTTTTTACTGCTGTGACCTCGTATCCTTTTTTTTCTAAAAATTGCATTGTTTTTCTGTAATCTTTAAACAGGGATTTAGTCGATGAAACTTCAGTATATCTTAGAACATCACGCATTTTAGCTTTTGGCTCTTTTTGCATTTTCCTGAATAAGCTATCCAGCGTTTTTATTTTGAACTCTAAGCCTTCAAGATTACCTGTACATTCAGAGGTTGCGCTAAACAAGTCTTTTGTAACTTTTCGTTCTGCCTGCTGGGCTTTCAAGATTGCCTTTTTAGCTGAAAGTTTAACGAAATCTATTTCTTCGTATATTTCATAGCTAAAGTTCGTCGCATTTTTTTGAAAAACCTTTTCATAGTTGTTTGAATTAGTAATCGGATTACTATCTGATACATCGTCGAATAAACTTGAAAAAATAGCATAAATTGCTGTCGGAATATACCCTTCCAAAAAGACATGAGTATCTAAAATAACTACTTTTATTGGTTCATAGGAAATAATGGACTCGCTATTGATAAATTCTGAAATGCGAGTGTCGGCTAAATTAAGAGTAATAATTAAATCTTCTTTTTTCATTTCGTTTTCACCATACAATCATTTATCTATTGAAAACCATGTATCACATCCTGCAAAGAAGAAACAGTCATACCGTTTGAAACCAGTTGATAATGCGTTTGTTCATCAAAGAGCGTATCTAAATGGTTTTCCATTAACTCTAACAAAATAATACCATGTTTTGTCTCAAAATAGATGGTATGCATGTTTTTAACCACGCCTACAGTATTTTCATCTAACTTAAGACAAAGATATTCTTGAACAATATCTCTATCTTGATTATTAAACGCTGTTCTATTTCCTTGAAAAAAGTCAGAAAGGACATAACTAAACTCTGTTTCCAAGAAGGATATTTTTTTCTTGTTGTCTCTGTCAAGATTAGTGATATTTTTATCAGGAGAATGGCGTTTCGTTGCTGGTGTTTTTTTGTGACGTTTCTTCAAAAAGAAGAATAGAGTAATTGTAAGTGATATAACTGATAATACCAGTAATCGTTTTGCTTCAGTCGTATGGGATTCGTACTTTACTATTGTGTAGAATAAATAGATAAGTGAAGATTCTATTAGTATTAAACAAGCTAAAAGTATTCTTTTCATTTCGTATACCTTCTTTATGTCAAACTTCGGTAGCAGGTGTGCTTTTTTTGATTTCTTCAGATAAAGCTACTAGCAAAGCTAACTCATTGTTTGTCCTATCTTCGTAGGATTTCTGAGTTAACCACAAACGTAACACTTTTTTAGCAAATAACGGTAATCGTGTTAAATATTTTTGGTATTGTGCTGATTTCTCATTGATATGACAGTATTTATTTCGTATCTGTTGCATTTCTAATAGCATACGTTCAACTTTCTCATAATCGTAACTAAAAATAGGAAATTCATCATAGTAAATTCTTTCATAATACCAATAACCATAACTATGTTCTTTATCTAAGAAAATCCCTATTTGACTATAATCTTTTAATGTTTTAAATCCTGCTTTTTCTGCATTATTTAACAACTCGGAATAAAGATTGTTAAAGGTTGAATATTGCCTATATTTTATGGGATTAAATTTGTAATAATTAACCGTTGTAGCGTTTATTTCTGCTATTCCTAAATTTTTAGCTATTATAACTCTGTGATTGCCATCCGAAGTTTGAAAATATTCACTTTCTCCATTTTTTTCAAAGCAAGCAAAAGAGATATGATAGGCTTTTTTACAGAAATCATCGAAAGCCTCTTTTCCTCCCTGATGAATGATTTCCATCAAGCGATTAAAACTGTTTGTATTTAAATTAAATTCTTCCCAAGGCATATCCTTGGGAATCCCTTCTGACAAGTAGCGAAAAATAGTAAACCATGAATAGTCTGAAACCCTACTGATTCCTTTTACTTTGTCTAAAGGTATCAATACATCTTCAGCTTTTTTGTCAGTAACGGAATCATAAAAGTAATAATACTCTGAATTTGACTTTGCTATATCAATTTTATTCGCTTCAATTGTATCTTTTGAAACCCTAAGGCTAAGCAGATAATTTTCAATAGAATCAGTACTAAAATTTTTTTGGTTACTCATTGTTCGCCTCCTTTTCTTTTTCTAAAGCAACTTTTTTAAGCATATTAGTGACATTATCTCCTGAACCTTTTAGATGCTCTTTTACTGCTTGAACATCTTCTTTATATATACTTACCTGTTTTAATGGTGAAGGAGCTTTAATAAGAGAATCATATTTTCCGTTTGTAATTTCAGTACATAGTTGATGTAAATATTTAGGAAGTGATAGCTTTTTTGCTTCACTCTGCTTTTTAAATAACCGATAGACCTCTATATTGAAATCTAGCTGTGTTCTTGAATGACCCATTGTTTGTTTTTTCTGTTTCATTGCTATCTCCTTCTTTTTTAGCAATTTTATGGACTACTTGTTTGGTTATTAGTAATAACATTTTTAATTTTTTTGAAATCATTAGTTGTACTTTGTTCTTTTACAATGATACGACCATCAGTATTAATGACAAGGTTTGCTACTAATGGAGTAGGTATTTTGGTGTTATCAATCAGAATATCAGGTATTTTTTCTTGAATAAGTCTTAATTGACTTTTATTCAGCTTGTGTACATCCATAACAATGATTGATGAGGTGTTTTTATTTCGGGTGGTTTTTACTAATTTTACTAATTGAGGCTCTACACTTTTGCAAGCCTTGCAATCTTTTCGATATAAGATAAGAGTTAGCTCTCTTGTGGTTGAAGTGGGTTCGAGTAATTTTAGTGCAGTATCTGGTTCTGAAGAAATATCTTCATAAGTATTATGAGAATTAAATATGTTCAGTAAGAGAAAAGTGCCAACAATAAGGAGTAAAATAGCCATAAGTGGTTTTAACTTTATTTTATCACTAATTTTTTTCAATTGATTCATTTTTACCATTTCCTTTCTGTGAAAAATAGGGGAAGCCCCCTATTTTTTATATTTATTTGACTTATGCAAAATTAAATGAGGTGTTTTCAAGCGGTAGAAAGCCGTATTATCAGTCATATAATCAGAAAAATCAGTGATACGACTTGTTATGCTTATCCATTGATTGGAAGAAGTCTTTCTCTGCAAAATAATTAAATCATGGGGGATTCTAACTTTTTGTCTTTCTAACCCAAAAAAGCTAAGAATCTCTTTTTTCAATTGTTTTTTTGCTACTAGCATTTCTGATTTTTTATGAAATTCAATACTTGTAAGAACAGCCATAGTTTTTTCTCCTTTCGATGGTACGCTTACTTAATTTAAAAATAGAGCAATTTTCCTGTTGTGTAGTTAAAGAGCGTTTCTATTAATACATCCCCAATCGGAGTAGATTGTGTTACAAATGGGGCAAAAACCTCTTTTTTTCCTTCTCTGTTGTAATAAGAAAAATAAATGAAACCTTGTTCAAAGTAAGCAACCTTAAATAATACGCCCAAAATCCTAAAACTCTCTCCTTTTTTAAATTCATTTAATGGTTTTGAATGTAATTTTGAAAAATTCTCTGCTGCTTTTTTGGTCGGTCGTATAACAACGTGTTGTTCATTTGATTTAATTTCCTTATATTTCTCAAAACTAGTTTTAAATGCTTGAATGGATATTTCTTCAAGATAAACTGCTGTATAGTTTGATTTTTTGTATTTTCTGACTTTCATTGTACATGTCTCCCTTTCTTAGAATGCTCAACTAAAATTCAAGGAGCAAAATCGCCCCTTTTATTTTTTAGTTGTCAAAGTAATTGAGGCACGTTATACTTATTTCACACACAGTTGTATAAGTACAACGCTTAGAAATCTTTTGTCGTTAGCAAAAGGTTTCTTTTTTTTTGTTTTCAGTTACAGGTTCTAATAATTTCTTGATAAATTCCTTATCTAAATCTGTACAAGCTGGGTAATAGTTAGATATGAAAAATTCGCCATTTCCGTCAATTTCTAGTGCTACTTTTCTTAAACCTTTAACGAAATAGAATATTGGTTTTTTCTTCCACTGTGTCACTGCACCACTTTCTATCAGCTCTTTTGTTTTCTCACTCATTACCTTGTTTTCGTCAGCTTCTTTCATTTGCTCTAGGGTCGCAATTTTATTTTTTAATTTCGTGATTGCTGCACCGAATGTTCTAGCTTTGATTGTTGGTTTTGTCTTGTTATAGGCTTTTGCTTTTTCGTTAGCCTTTTCAAGCTCTTTTAGTTCGTTTTTAAAGTAGTCAATGTTATTAACGCTTGTTTTTGCCCCGACAGTCGCATAACTCGATTTTCCAACGACATGAACGTCTTTTATTAGCTCGTTTTTCTCCTTAAATTCTTCTACCTTTTCTAGCATTTCCACTCTTTTTTCTTGTTTTTCTTGTTCTTTCAGTAATTTAATTGCACGGTCGTGATAACCATTTACCTTCTTATAAATGTCCCCACGTCCGATAATATTAGGCTGTCCGAAAGGGATGCGGTCATGTTCTGCTCTAATTAAGCGGTGTGTTTCTTCGCCTTCTCTTTTTAATCGTTGCAATTTTCCTTTTGCTTGTTCTAAACGATTCATAAAAATTCCTCCTTAAGATATGTTAGGTTTTTACCTTGCATAATTATTGTAATACAAACCAGTTTTATTTGCAAGGAAATAACAATATGCGATATGACGGCGTATGTTTTCCCAAAAAAAGTTTCAAAAGTTTAAAAAACCTTTTGTATAAAGGAATCTGCATATTCATTTTACGTCAATATTATTTTACGTAAAAAAGTATTGACGTAAGACTTGAATTACGGTATGATTATTTCTGTAAGATATTCAGATGGACTTGAGGAGGAATTAATTATGACAAGAGAAGAATTAAGCTATATGTTCAAAATTACTGAAAGAGCAGAAGAGTTAGGAATTATGATATTTGACCGTATTTCTTTAAAAATGGATTTAGAGATTGCGAATAAACAATTTGACTTACGACTTAAGGATTTATTAGATGCAGATGATTTTAATTTTAGCCATGATATTGTAGGAATACAAAATTACATCGACCGAGAAACAAAGCAATTCACAGAATTATTTTTACCAAGGTTTGCAAGTAGTAATATTTAAAATATTTGTAAGCATACAGAAAAATGCTTATCCGATTTATGACGAGAAAAAAAGCCTAAGGAGGATAGAAGGTGTAAAAGCATACCTATCGTACGCTGTAAATAAAAAAGATTGGGGGGAGAAATCTCCCCCCAACTAAAAAAACTAAAACTAAAAATAAATATTAGCGTTTCAAGGTTTAGCTTAAGAGCCTTATTAATTGAGTTGATGATGGAAATATTGGAAAGGATGAAGTAATGCTAAAAGTACTGAAGTTAGAAAAAATTGGATTTAATAATTCTCTAAAACTAAATGATATGTTCGATTATGACGGTCATTCGTGGCTTGTTCGAGCTATACCACAAAATAGAATTAAAGCAAGATATATCAATTTAGGCGGTAAAACCGGGTGGCAACATGATGTGATTGAAGCAACAGTAGTTGCTCAAGAACTAGGAACATTCGATGAGAGTAATAGAGTTTCTAAAGAAACGGAGATTACAAGTACCTATAAAACTGCCAATGTAAACAATCTTTCATCTCATGAGAACTGTCGAATTATAAAAGTAGGTGATGTTTGTGATTTGGGAGATAATGCAATTTATTTAGCCACAGAAGTTTTAGAAATAAAATATAGTTTTGTTGATGTAGTAATTAAGTTAAAAGGTATTAGTGTGACTGAGCTTCCGCTTAAAGAAAATCAAAAATTAATGAATCAACATAGGTTAAACGAATTAGGGTGGTCGGTAATATAATTTAGATTTTTAAATAAGGAACAATGCTATTACTAAAAATATAGTAAAGGGGGAGATTGGATGAAAAAAGAAGAATTAGATAACAGCTGGGAAGAAGTAATTTTTAATGGTTTTATAGCTTTGCTTTTTATTTTTATATTTGGTTATGTGTTTCTTGGACTTTTCAAAGGTTTAGAAACTTCTTTAGAGAATACCAAACAAACTGGAATTCTTCGTTCGGCATACGAAAACAATGAAGGTACAGATTATGTATTGGATAAAACAATCTACTTGAAGTCTATTAATATGGATATAGTCAATACGACACATAATAAAAAAACAGGAAATTCTAAAATTGGCAAGTTTTTTGTACAAAACATAGAAGAAGAAACAAGTGAATCAAAGACGAAAGAAGAATTTTATTATTTTGCCGAAACTAAAAACGGTATTCAGAAGAAAATTTTCAAAGAAGAAACGGGCGAAGAGCTGACTAGTAAAAACGTATTCTTTAAAGAAATTTCAGATAGTGAACAACCAAAAATTGAAGTAAAAACAAAAGAATTTTCTAAAGGGGATGTAGAGAATGAACGTCGTTCTGCTGGACTTGAAGAAAAATCCTACACAATTTACTTACACAAAGATGATTTCAACCTTTTTCAAAAATAACTCAAAGCTCAAGGAGATAATACAAATGTTTATTAAGAAAAATATTTATCGAGCATGGTTTTTGCGAATCAATAACTTATTTTTATTCAAAGTCACAGAGACTGAAGCTAACGATTTTGCAACAAACATCCCAAAAGAAGAATTTTATTTATTATACCCTATCCAAAGTTGGAGATTATACTTTCTATCTGAAGAGAAACTGAGAGTGCTACGTAGAAGTGCCTTAGAAGAACACGTTAGAACACAAAGTAAATTGGAGTCATAAAACATTTAATTTCTTAATCTGTTGAATGGAGGGGGAGAAATCTCCCCCCACCTAAAAAAAGCTAAAAATAATTATTATAGATTTTTAGCGGGAAAAGTTGTGTTAAGAAATAAATTTGTTAAAGAAGGGAATGCGTATCTTGGAAAAAGAAACAAGAGAGATTAAAGATACTGTTCAAAATCTATTAGATAATGAACAGATATTTACAGGATATTTTATTGAGAAAGAATTAGATAAAATGGGAATGAGAGTAACTAGAACTACAATCAGTGATTTAAGAACAAAGAAGAGAAGTTTGGAAAAAGCATCTTTTGAAACTGTTTCAAGGCTATATCATTTTGCTAGAACTCATGAGGATGAGTTAAATAAACGATAGAGGGGTGCAGGAAATGAAAACAATTAGTTTATTAAACTTAAAAGGCGGAGTAGGGAAAACGACAACAGCAATTAATCTAGCAAAAGGTCTTTCAAATAACGGAAAAAAAGTATTGTTAATTGATACTGATATGCAGGCAAATGCAACAAGTATTTTTTTAGAAGAGGAAATGCAACAAGATAGTTACCGTAGTTTTTCGGATCTATTAAGTGATGAAGAAAATAAAATAGAGAAGTACATTTATTCAATAAACAATAACTTAAAAATGATTGGAGCAGATTTAAGTATTGCAGATACCGAACTGAATTTAAGAAATAGCTTTGGTAGAGACACCGCCAATATTTTAAAAAATAATTTAAAGAATATTGAAGCGGAGTTTGATTATTGCATAATAGACTGTGCGCCGACTATCAATCTCATCACAATGAACACAATCATTTCAAGTGATGAAGTTATAATTCCTATAAAGATAGACAAATTCGCTTTAAAAGGATACGAGACAACTTATAAAAATATATCAAAAGTGATTAGTTCGTATGGTTTGGATACTAAAATAAAAGTACTGTTTACAATGGTAAATAGAAACAATATTGATAAGGGGATTATTGAATCAATTCCGATGGCACATTATGAATCTACCATTCGATTTCAGGCAAAACCTATAACAGAATCGAGTTTTAATAGTAGTGCTTTAATTGATAGTGGCGATAGTGGTGTCAAGGACGATTATATTTTGTTTTTGGAAGAGTTTGAGGGAGGTAAATAAAATTGGCAAAAAAAGAATTTTCATTTACGGATTTAGTAAACATAGAAGATGATAAAAATATCAGAATAAATATGTATAAACTAAGAATGGATAAAATTATAGAAAACGAAAATAATAACTATGAATTAAATGACATAGAACAGCTGTCTGATAGCATAGAACAACTAGGCCTGTTACAGCCTTTATTGGTTAAGAAATTACCGAATGATATATACGAGATTGTTGCAGGACACAGAAGATATAATGCGATTAAAAAATTAGTAGCTGAAGGAAGAATCAATAAAGACTATGAAATATTGTGTAAGGCAATCGAAGATGATGAGGACGAATTAATTACTCGTTTGAAATTGCATGAAACCAACTTACAAACAAGGTCGCTTTTAAAACTTCCAGAAGAAGAAAAATTGGCTATTATCGAAGATTACATGGATATACTAAAGCAAGCTAGAGAACAAGGAATTAAATTAAATGGTAAAGAAATTAAAGGTAAAACACGTGATTTAATAGCAGAAAGATTCAACATTAGTGATTTTTCAGCTCAAAAGTTAATTAATAAAGTTAAAGGGAAAGATGAAAAAGAAAATGAATTTCCAAATGATGACGAGGGGGGAGAAATCTCCCCCCAAGAAAAATCAGGTATTCCGACAATTCGTAAGTTGAAACAAATCATTAAACAAGTTGAAAAATTGGAATTTACTGATTCTGAAGAAGAAATAGAGTTGAAACAAAAATTAAAAGAATTATTAATGTAAGAAATGAAGGGGGGAGATTTCTCCCCCCTCTCTAAAAATAAAAATTGGGGTGGGTGTAGTGAAAAAGGATATATTTGAATCATATGTTCGTTCTAGGTTACTTGAAGGAAAAAATTCTCAATATATTATTAGTGAGATAGAGGGGTTAGTTAGTCGCTACAACCAATTAGTTTTGTACGACGAAGAGGATAAAGAAATAGTATTTAAACCATTTTGGCTAAATAATTTTAAATATAAAGATGCTATTAAGCAGATAGAACTAAAGATAATTAAAACTGAGAAAGCAAGCCTTGAAACAGATTAATTGAATTAGACAAAAACAGGAAATTGTGAATAAAGAGGGCGTGATATATCGTGGTTAAAGTACAAGGAAAAGACACCGTAAATACAGAATTTAATTTTTATTATAGATACATCGAAAACAGGTATATGAAAAAATATATTAAACAATTTAATTGTTTGGCAAAAAAGGAGTTGAAAGAAGGCAACACTTTGTTGTTAACCTCTTCACCAGAACCTTCTGTTTTGAGTAAAGGGAAGAAAAAAAGGGCACAGGAAAATGGTATAAAAAAAGCGAAACGTAAAGTGAGCGAAACATACCCAATAACTTTTGAACCTAGTAGAATATTTGGGAGTCACGAATGTTTTGATATAAGTCAAATGGCAAAGTTAGAAAAAAGAGTGAAGGGTGAATAATGTAAACAAAATCAAAGAATAAAATAAATTAGATATTTATGAAATAACATAAAAAAGAAAGGAAGTATTGATACATTTACTTCCTTTCTTTTTACTATTTTTTAATTCATATAAGAAAAGGTGCTTGATTTAATATATATTATGGTATAAAATAAATACCATAAAGGAAAGCGAATGGAGGAATAAATATGAAAAAGAAAGTGATACTAAGACCCTTTGCACCAAAGGGATTATTGTCGGACACTCAAACAGAACAATTAAAGGCTTGGTGGAATGGAGAAAAACGAGTAGTAAGCACAAGGGAGATTGCCAAACAAGTTGGTGTATCAAGAGCAAAACTACACAATTCATTCTTAAATAACCCTGACCGTCCGTTTGATGAGATGAAGTTAGTTACTGTAAATAATTTGATTCAGCTATATAACACAGACATAGAACGTGCGAAAGAATTAGAAAAAAAGAATACAAAGGTTAAAGAAACAAAATCAAGTGTGAAACGAGCAGAGGAGCTAATTAAAAAGGTGGGTGAATAACCATGTTTAAAGTTTCTTGGAAGGGTAGACCAAAACCAGCAGAACGTCCACGGACACGTTTTAGCAAAGACAAAAAAAGTTTTTATGTTTATAATCCGCCTTCTTATTATTTATATCAGCAGGAATTGATTCGATTTTTTTCGAGTTTTAAAGAAGAACCTGAAATGATAGAAATGTTTGATAAGAAAAATCTAGTTTACGGTTTATCAATTAAATTGATTTTTCGTTTGAAATCAAGTGGGAAAAATCTTTTTTATGGTAAAAGACCAGACATTGATAATTTGTATAAAGCTGTTGTCGATGCGTTGTTTTTAAGTGATGTGAATCAAGTAGAAGATGGATTGTTAACAGATAAAGAAGGGAATGCTGTTTTTGATAGAAAAGGAAACCAAAAAATCAAATACAGACAGAAAATAGATGATAGCCGAGTGATTCACACTGAAATCCTTAAATTACGAGTCGATAGCGCTGAAGATGAAGGTTTTACAATTATGATAAGAAATGTTGGGAAGGAGGACATAGAATGACAACGTTTGGAGAAATTCATAGCAATGCAGAAGGTTATAAAAACGATTTTAATGAGTTGAATAAATTAGTATTACGTGTAGCTGAAGAAAAAGCAAAAGGAGAGCCATTAGTAACGTGGTTTCGGTTGCGGAATCGTAGGATTGCACAAGTATTAGACCCAATGAAAGAAGAAGTAGAAAGTAAATCAAAGTACGAAAAAAGAAGAGTAGCAGCAATTAGTAAAAGCTTTTTTCTACTTAAAAAAGCTTTTAACTTTATTGAAGCAGAACAATTTGAAAAAGCAGAAAAATTAATTAACGAAGTAAGTGAAGAATTGTTAGATGAAACGATTTACCTACCGAAAAATGTAGATTCAGCTAAGGAAGAAGTAAACAGAATTGAAAGAAATTTAAAAAATGAAAGAGACAAAGCAACAGCAGAGATAGATTACTATGCCGTAGTGATAAAAAACGTCGATAACGTAAAAGAATTATTTAGTAGTACAAGAACGACGAAAGAAATTGATATTTTAACATTTAGTAAAGCTATACAGAGTATTAATCAGCAAATAGACCGTTTAGATATTCAAGTTCCAGCGCTGAAGGAATTACCTGAAACATATGATAGGCAAGTAATAGAATCTCTACATGAAGAAATAAGAACGGTTGTTAAATCGATTGATAGTAGATATACAATGAAATTGTTTACGAAGCCCCTTAAAACAGTACGTACAGTCATTCATGATGTTGGTAACGATAGAGGAAGGAGAGCCTTTCAAAATCGTTCTAATGAGATTATAGAGGGTGTTAATGAAGCGATAGAAATATTCAATAGCAAATATTGGCAAATTACAGGTCAACGCTGGGAACGTGTTGGACGCAACGAATGGGGATATAAGACAGTGAATGCAACACATCCTAAAATAGAGACTATATAGCGTGTAATGAAATATATATTCATTACACGCTTTTTTACCGAAATAATTGACCTTCAAGTTAAATTAAGTTAAACTAAATTTAACTTGAAGATAGGAGATGACAAGAATGGAAACGGTAGTTAGAAAGATAGGGAATTCAGTAGGAACTATTTTTCCGAAAAGTATTTCACCACAAGTTGGAGAAAAGTTCACTATTCTTAAAGTTGGGGAAGCATATATATTGAAACCTAAGAGAGAAGATATTTTTAAAAATGCTGAAGATTGGGTAGGTTTTAGAAAAGCTTTGACTAATGAAGATAAAGAATGGGACGAGATGAAACTTGAGGGAGAGGAACGCTAGATGGATTATCCAAAACAAAAGGATATTGTCTGGATTGATTTTGACCCTTCTAAAGGCAAAGAGATAAGAAAGCGGAGACCTGCTTTAGTAGTTAGTAAAGATGAATTTAATGAACGTACAGGTTTCTGTTTAGTTTGCCCCATCACATCTACTAAAAGGAACTTTGCAACGTATATTGAAATAACAGACCCGCAGAAAGTAGAAGGGGACGTAGTTACCCATCAATTACGAGCGGTTGATTACACCACAAGAAATATCGAAAAAATTGAACAATGTGATATGTTGACGTGGATTGATGTAGTAGAAGTAATTGGAATGTTTATTTAAAAAATATCCTCAGTGTTATTGTAGAAGTACGGTAGTATCTATTTTTAAACTCAAAAGCGTGTATTAGGTGAATATAACCTAATACACGCTTTTTTTGTACGTTATTAGGTAAATGTAAAATATATCGTATACTGCTTTTTTTTATTAATTGAAAATCCAAATAATATCAAAAGTGTATGAGTTTTTAAGTTTTTTTAAAACGTTAACCAAAATCAGAAATTTAAGAAATAATAAAAACGAAAAAATTGATAAATTAAATAACGGTATAAAAAATATACCAAGCATAAAATAAAGAGAAATGGTACAAAAAACATACCAAAAGTATGGGTGCTATTCCTTATATAAGGAATAGCACCCATACTTTTGGTA
>SKDZ01000146.1_pt1 | contig 52694 bp, 38 predicted proteins | sample 4826551 | NCBI WGS metagenome assembly SKDZ01 (sample SAMN11008822, study PRJNA524170) | human gut metagenome | biome: Human fecal sample; material: Feces; isolation source: fecal sample from pouch patient p12, p15 | host: Homo sapiens | place: Israel: Tel-Aviv | collected 2016-02-02 | reverse complement strand
ATATCAGGGTCTAAAGGTCAAAAAGTCGTTCGTGCTTGCACGATAAGACTTTTGAACTTGGGACCCGATATCAAGTTAGGGGCAAAATGCCTTTTGACCCTAACATCATTTTATAAATCTATAGTACTAACTCTGCGGATGTGCACAGACAGATACATGATTTCTTCCTCAGACAATCTGCTGCCGGTTGCCTGCATGATATATTCCGCAACCTTTACACTGCATTGATATTCCCTGGGATATTTCCGCTACATCAACAGGGACAGCTCTCTGTCCTCACTGGAAAGCAGCTCCTTTCGGTATATCCGCTGTATCAGAAACTTAATATGTGTCATAAAACGTTCATAATGCAAGGACGATTCATCCAACAGTATTCCCAGATCACGTTCCACAATATCCACAATTGCCTGCATCTGATCCGGAAATTTCACTGCATCCCGGATATCTGTACCATATTCTGCATTTACGAAATGAAGGGCAATAAATCCAGCTTCATCCTCCGGCAAAAGAATATCAAGTCTGTCCTGGATCAGCTCCAATGCATAAATTCCTAATTGAAATTCCTGAGGATAAAAGCGCTTGATTTCCCACAATAATGCATTCTGGGGTTCAATTCCCTGGCTCACTCTTTCAATTGCAAAATTAATATGATCCGTCAGTGTCACATAAATGCTCTGATTCAGTTTTAATTTCAGATGATCCTTTGCATGAGAGATAATCTCGTCTGAAATCCTCACACGTTCCAGCGGCATATTCGCCAGCAGTTCCTTGAACTGTTCTGCCAGTGTCCGGCTTTTAATGCGAAAGATTTTACTGATCTGATCAGCAGGAACCACTTCTCCCTGTTTCTTTTTGAAACCAATTCCCCGTCCCATCACAATTACTTCTGCACCGGATTTCTCATATGCCGAGATAATATTGTTATTGATCACTTTTTCAATTATGATATTATCCATGTCTTTCCTTTTCCAAACGATATGTTTCCTGACAGCGGAGTAATTTCCCTGTAACGTAACAAGAAAGAATCCTGCTTACAGGAACATTACGAAGTAATTTCCCTGTAACATAAAAAAACCAGAATTTACAGACTGATTTCCTCAGCCATAGATTCTGGTTTTGCCTGCCTAACAGTAACAATCCGTATGTTTTTAATTGATAAAGTCATTATAACAAAGTTACAAAAATACGTCAACCCCACTTTTTTATTTTGTCAAAAATCGCTATTGTATTTTCATTCTTCTTTGTGTTTTATCTGATATATTTCACATTTTATCCTGTATTTTTCTATTTCTTCTTTCCTGCAATAAAGCGACAAATCGTTTATTCCACACTTTTCAGGGATTCTACCATGTCAATCTTCTTTAATTTCTGATGCATAAACAGATTTACGATCATGGAGAATCCAATTGTCAGCAGTCCGCAGTACAGGAAACTGACAGGATTAATATTTCTTCCGAACATGACCGCATCCACTTCCACAGTACGGATAATATACCTGTGCAAAAAGATTCCGAATACAGCCCCTGCCAGCACGCCTATGAAGGTAAGAATAACATTCTCCCTGTATACATAGGCAGAAACTTCAGTATCATAGAATCCCAGCACCTTCAGGGTTGCCAGTTCTCTCTGGCGCTCCGTAATATTGACATTGTTCAGATTATACAGAACCACAAAAGCAAGCATTCCCGCAGAAATGATCAGCACTATGATTACCGTATCCAATGCTCCAAGCATTCTGTGAAGCTGAGCCTCCAGACTGCTGGTATAGCTGATGCTTAACGCAGCCGGATACTTCAGGATCTCATTTCCCACCTCAGATTCTGATTCTTTGTACTCCTCTTTTACTGTGAACACAGTTGCAGAATAGTTCGGCTTCTCCCCGAAGGTCTGTTCATAGACATTTCCTGTCATATAAATATAATGTCCCATGTAATTCTCTGTCACTGCTGCGATCTTTGTCTCATAATTTTTTCCATCCTTTGTGATGGTCATGGTATCCCCGACTTTCAGTCCTGTCAGGGTCGCCGTCTTCTCACTGATCACTGTACCTGCTTCCGTCAGCTTATATTTCTCTTTTGTCTTTCTGTCCTGAAGAGTTACATCCTTATTAAAGGTCTCAAGATTCTCAGGCACATAAACATATACGCTAATATTGGATTTATTTCTGGGAACACTCATCTTGGTAAACTGCACATGAGTATATCTCTCGATCTGACTGTTATTTTTCAGAAACTCATCCAGTTCCTGTCTCTCCTTATCTGTAGCATCCTCATCATCAATGATCGTTCCTGTGTAATGCTGAAGTTCCTGATACTGCCGTCTGGCAATATCCATAATGGAATCCCTGAGTCCAAAACCTACCAGCATCAACGCCATACTTCCCGAAATACCGAAAATCGTCATAAAGAAACGTTTTTTATATCGGAAAAGATTTCTCAGTGTAGATTTCCATGTAAAATTCAGATGCTTCCAGAAAAGCGGGATCCGTTCCAGCAGGATTCTCTTACCCTCTTTGGGAGCAGGAGGACGCATCAGTGATGCCGGGGTTTCCGCCAGTGCCCTGTAACAGGAGAAAATGGTGGCTCCGACAGTACACACAGTTGCCGCACCTGCTGCTATCATTGCAAATTTAAACTCATAACGGATCTGGATATTGTTCATCATGCCCTTGTACATAATGCCATACCCGTTAATAATAACCAAAGGCAGGATCTTCTCTCCGATCAGAATTCCCAGAATACTGCCTCCCACAGTGGCAAGAAAGGCATACAGCAGATATTTGGATGCAATCGCATACTTGCCATATCCCAACGCCTTCATTGTACCGATCTGGGTTCTCTGTTCTTCCACCATTCGTGTCATGGTAGTCAGACTTACCAGTGCAGCCACCAGGAAAAAGATAACAGGGAAAACCTGTCCGATACTTCTCATTCTGTCTGCATTATCCCCATAATCTGAATATTCCGGCAGATCATTGCGGTCCGTTACCATCCATTCCGGCATACTGATATCATCGATCTCATCCTGGGCATCCTGAATCTTCTTCTCACCGTCTGCAATTTCTTTCTCTGCATCCCTCTTGCCGTCTTCGTATTCTTTTTTACCTTCTTCCAGATCCTTCTCAGCTTTTTTGATGTCCTTTCTGGAATCCTTCAGCTTCTGTTCGTTCTCTGAGATTTCCTTCTCTCCATCCCTCAGCTTCTGTTCATTGTCGGCAATCTCTTTCTCGCCGGAAGCAAGCTTCCCTTCATTCTCCCGGATCTGTGCTTCTCCCGAAGCAAGTTCTGCCCCCTTCTCCTCTAACTGAGCCTGGCCGGAATTTAGTTTTGCTTTTGCAGCATCGATCTGTTCCTGTGCTGACTCAAGCTGGGCTTCTTTTTCCTGAATCTCTTTTCTGGCTGGTTCCAGCTTCTTCTCCTGAGCCTTCACCTCTTTCCATCCTGCATCAATCTTTGCCTGGGCATCGGGAAATGCGGCCTCCTGCTGGTTCAGTTCTGCTTCCTTTGCATCAAGCTGGGCCAGTCCGCTCTCCACCTGGCTTAAACCACTCTCCAGTTCACTTCTTGCTGCTGCGATCTGGTTTCTGGATGCTTCCAGCTGGGCTGCCTGACTGTCCACCTGCTCCTGATAAGCGGAAATCTGTGCTGCCAGAGCCGCCAGGTCTTCCTCGGAATATGTGCCTGAAGCTTGTGCCTGCTCATACTGTGCCTGCAATGCTGCAAGCTGACTTCTGGCACCCTCAAGCTGAGCCTCTCCTTCTGCAAGTTCGGCCTCCTGCTGCTCAATCTGCGCAAGTCCCTGATTGCAGCTTTCCTTTTTGGCATTTAAGTCCTGTCTGGTTGCTGCAATCTGCTCTCTGCCTGACTGGATCTGCGCCTTTCCATTGTCAAGTTCCTGCTGGCTCTGGGTAAGCTGCGTCTTTGCATCCGCAATCTGCTTCTCACCGGCGCTTAACTGATTCTTGCCATCCTCAAGCTGTGCTTTTCCATCATCAAGCTTTGCCTGGTTCTCTGAAACCTCCGCCCATCCTGCATTCAGCTGTTCCTTTGCAGATGCGATCTGTGCTCTGCCACTGACAAGCTGCTCTTTCGCACTGACAAGCTGGGATCTGCCATCCTCTAATTCCTTCTTTGCATCTGCAAGCCGGGCTTTTCCGTCCTCCAGTTCCTTTTTTGCGTCTGCAAGCTTTTTCTTGCCATCCTTATATTCCTTCTTGCCGTCTTTTAACTTCTTTTTGCCGTCCTCCAGTTCCTGTCTGGCATCCGCAAGCTTCTCATTAGCTTCCTTCTTTCCGTCTTCAAGTTCCTGTCTGGCATCTGCAAGCTTGTCATTGGCTTCCTCTACAATCTCATCATATCTGACCTGACACCGTTCTGCCTCAATCCCCTCCACTCGCTCCTGCACTCGCTCTATCAGGGAATCATAAGCATCTGTATAGCTGATCAGATCCTGTGCCCCATGAGCCTGCACATAGATCTGTGTATAAACCTCCTGGTCAAAATCCTCAGGGAGCACATAGGCAAATCCATTAACCTCACCGGAACCCAAAGTGGAATTTCCGCGATTATAGGATATGTAGAGAGGACTCTCTCCTAAACCTACAACTGTGTAATCTGTCTTTTTCAGCAGTTCGCTGTCTCCGCCCTCTTTCAGGGTAATCTGATCACCCACCTTATATCCATTGCTCTCAGCAAAAATACAGTCAAGGAAAATCTCTCCGCTTTTTTCCGGAGCTTTTCCCTCTGTCACTGAGATCCGGTTCATGGTTTGATCCACAGCTTCCACATGAAGTACCTTCTGCTTCTCGCCTTCTCCACACATTACATCTGTACCATAGGCGCCCTCTGCATTCTCTACTCCGTCCACCTTCCTGATGGCAGCTACATCATCCTCCGTCAGTCCCAGAGTTCCCATTACTTTGATATCCATAAGATTGGTTTCATCATAATAGGCATCACCTGAGAAGCGCATATCCGGTGACGAGGCCTGTATCCCGGAGAAAAACGCAACTCCCAGAGCAACGATCATAAATATGGAAATAAACCTAGCCTTACTTTTGCGTATCTCCATCCAGAAATCTTTATGCATTGCTTTCATATTCATCACCTACCATTCAATCTCCTCTATGGGTGTAGGATGGTCATTCATCGTCATCCTGGAAACCTTGCCGTTCTTGATCTTGATCACACGGTCTGCCATAGGTGTCAGCGCCGAGTTATGGGTAATGACGATCACTGTCATTCCACGCTCCCTGCACATATCCTGCAAAAGCTTTAAGATTGCCTTACCAGTCTGGTAGTCCAGTGCACCTGTAGGCTCATCACACAGTAAGAGCTTGGGATTCTTCGCCAGTGCCCTGGCAATGGAAACTCTCTGCTGCTCACCACCGGAAAGCTGTGCCGGGAAATTGGTCAGTCTGTCCTTCAGTCCCACTTCCTCCAGAACCTCCCTGGCATCCAGCGGATTTTTACAGATCTGCAATGCCAGTTCTACGTTCTCCAGCGCTGTAAGATTAGGCACCAGATTATAGAACTGGAATACAAATCCAATATCATTTCTCCGATAACCGGTAAGCTGCCTGCTGTTATATCTGGCAATATTCCTTCCATCCACCAGAACTTCTCCGCTGGTAGCCTGATCCATACCCCCAAGAATGTTCAGCACTGTCGTCTTGCCCGCACCGCTGGGACCAACGATCACTACGAACTCTCCCTTGGCAATCTCAAAGCTGATCTCATCTACTGCAACGATCTTTACTTCTTTGGTTCCATATATCTTGGAAACCTTATCCAGTTTTACATATGCATCTGTCATCTCGCTCATCCGCATTTCCCCTGTAATTTTATTTTTGCTACACCGGTAATTTTATTTTGTTACAATTATTAACGATTCTTTTGACCCCGATTTATTTCCGTATTTATTTACAGGCAGGTCAAATTCTGACCTGCCTGGTAGTCTTAATGGTTATATTTATTGTAACACATTATACCTGTAATTAAAAATAAAATATTCATAAAAAATCCAGATACTTCAAAACCGCCTGATCATCTCAGGCGGTTCATCATTTTGACTATACACAGCACATGCCCCTTTCTTCTTAATTGTATGTACCAGAACATCTTATATCTTCTTTACCCGTTATTATTTTACATTAAGCTGATGACGAAAATATAAAAGTGGGACTAAACATACATCATCTGACCTCGAATCTTTATTTTTATTCTTACCTGATTTCCGCATAAAAGAAAAAAATCATGCTCATATACACACTTATGGTTTACAAATCACAAAAAGCAGCATCTTTATATAGTGAATTTGCAAATTCAAAAAATTTAAAGGAGGCAAAAATTATGCCAGGAACATTTAACGGAACAACTTTAACTATTTCAGCTACCCCCGTAGACGGTGCACTGATTCCCGATAAAAGTGCAACAAATGTAGCGGGAATTGCCATTGTGGGGTCAGATATGTATTGCGTAAAGACAACCGGTCTTAAAACTACATTACTCAAAACGACTGACTACATGGCAACAAAAGCAACTGCCGTAAAAAAAGATCTGAACTGGTTCGCTCTGGGACTTACCAAAATTGGAAATTATCTGTATATGCTTGCAGAAGACCATAAAGGTTACGGCGGTTCTACAACCATCGTAAAACTGGATACCAAAGGCAATCAGCTCGGTACGTACAGTATCAATGAAATTTGTCCAAAAGGCGCATTAGGTATCACTGCAGCTGACGGAACTAACGAGAAATTTATCATTATGCATTACGCTGACAAGAGCAATGCTGGGACATTAGCTTTCAGTGTTGTAGACTGGAAGGCTGCTGAAGCAGCAAGTACATTCACAGTTACTAACTCAGGTTTTGGTTATACCACACGGCTTCAGGATATTTACTATCACACTTCATTTGGATTATTTATCCTGACAAATAACACTTTTTCAACACTTCAGAACCGTATTCTGGTAGTTGATTATCATCTTACTGATGATAAAGGTAAAAAATACACTCCATGTTCGGTCATCAATGTAAATAAAACAGGTGAATATAAGCAGTACAACCTTGAATCAATCTGTATGAAAGCCAATCACCTTGTGCTTGCATCCAATGTTATAACATCTGATGGAACCGCAGAAGATAAATTCTCTGTGCTGGAAGGCATTACCTACTCCGGTAAAACCTATACTTTTGCATGCGGTTTTAAAGCAGGAGCCCGTGTACCTACCAAAGTAGATCCCAACTATGAAACAACTAATCTGGGATGTGTATCCTTTAACGGAAACAATACTCCATATTTTATAAAACAAAGTCAAGATAAAGTCGCTGTTCTTGGCTACTGTAAAAATTATATGAATACAAGCGCAGGTGTATCTCACTTTAAAACATTCACTGACGGTTTATTAGGTCATGCCAACGGTATGAGCTGTTTTAACGGAAAATTCTTTGTTGTCGCAGGAAATAACAAAGTGGTTGCTATCAGCAGTAACAAAGAGGATGAGGAAATAACATATACAGTAACTCCCAACGATAACGATAAATCATTTGCTCTTAAAGCAATTAATTATTTTTATGAGGCAAATACAGCTTTATTATTGTCCGTTGTTGACGGAACATTAAAGCTCTATAAATGTACATTTGAAAATGAAAAAAATGTAAAAGCCACTTATCTTTGTACACTGGTAAACGCCGGTCAGCCTACATCCCAGGATATTTTCTATCACAATAAATTAGGGCTTTTTGTCGGAACCAGTAATCCACATACTGTAAGTGGAGTAACGACTAAAATCACAACAAAAAACACCTTGCTTCATTATAATCTGAAAAAACTTGATGATAGCAAACTTTTATATCCGGATTTCGGATTTGTTACAGATATTCCTGCTAAAGATGCTCAGGGCCGCAAATATAACAGTTTTGAACTGGAATCAGTGGCTCTGGATCAAAATAATAAATTAATCGCTGTGTGCAATGTCAATGTCAAAGATGCTACCCACACCAGTGGTTTAGCATCCACTGACGGCTTCTTTCAGTATAATACGCTTGAATTTATTACAGCTTGATTTCGCTACATCAATAACAGCATAAATTTCCATTATAAAAAGCAGGCAGTTTTTCGCCTGCTTTTTATAATTCCAATTTTCTATTTAACAACAACTTTTTTATTATCTGACCATACGCCAAACTGTTTAATACCATTCAACAACGTATATGCATGCGCTTTCAAATAGTAAACTCCCGGTTTTATATTTTTAAAAGTAACTGTATTTTTCTTTTGATTTTTTAATACAATATTTTCTCCTGAATCTGCATTCTTAAGTACGCAATCAAACCCATCACTGTATTTTAAATTTCCAAACTGTGCGGTTACTGTTTTCTTTTTCCCGGTAATTTTTATTAATTTTATATTATCTTTATTTAGTTTAACAGGAGGCATACGCATTTCATTAGACCACCTGCTATAACTTTTTTTACCATTTTGAACAGTATAAGAACGGACTCTGGCAAATCCCATAGTCGGCACTTTTTTTAATATACAGGTTGTGTTTGCAGAATTTTTATTAGCTAATACCTTAGTACCATCATATATTTGATATTGATATCCATCTGCATTCTTTACTTTTCCGCTCAAATCAATTGTAACATAGATTTGTTTGTTTACTATATCTGAATCAACAGATTTTATATACGGACGATTTGTTTCTGGTTTTGAAGCAGTTCCCTCACTTACAAAAGGAATACCATTCATCTTACAGTAATAGTATGCATATGAATTTTTCTTTCCATGAACTGTTAGAGAATCACAATTTATGAACGCCTCAGCACCTATCTCAGTAACTGTTTCAGGTATATATAACGTTTTCAGTTTTCGACAGTCAGCAAATGCAAAAAAATCTATACTTTGAAGATTTTGGGGAAGTTTAACACTCGTCAGTTCACCGCAGTATATAAATGCACTTTGTCCAATTTTTTTCACATTATCAGAAAGTATTACCCTTTTAAGCTTTGGACATGTGCTAAAGGCAAAAACTGGAACAGTATCTACTGAAGCCATCCACTCTACTTCTTCTATGTTCAAATTATCTTCAAAACAAAATTTTTCTACTTTAGAAACCGAAGGAAGAAGCATTATCTTCTTATAATCTCCAGTTGGGTATTCTCCATACACACGGCTCTCTGAAATTTTCAACTGTTCATACTTATTTTTACTTTCAATGGTTATCTGTGATTTCATAGCAGCTTCTGCTGAGACAGATGCAGAAATTGCTACACACGTTAAAGCAATCAACAATATTTTCTTTACTTTCTTTGACTTCATAGAATCTCCTCCAATCAATAATATTCATCTATTATCATAATATATCACTAACTATAAAAGATCCTGTATTTCTGGTATTAAAAGTATTCTAATGACCCCGAACCAAAATGCAAATTTAAATTAATCTCCACAGTTTTGCAGCAACATATGTTCGCCTGTAGTCTGAAAGCCTTTTGTTTAGCAGCTGCCTTAATTTCCAGCCTGGAATAGCCCTAAAAGCATCTCGGGCTGGAAATTTACATGTTATTGGCACCTTGAATCTGTGCTTCAGTCATACACATATCATGTTCTTTCGCAAATTTAAGAGTTGCCTTTAACCCTTTGGTTTTTTCTCCTTTCAAACCTTCGAATGCTACTTTTACATCTATCATGTAGCAGTATTCTAAAAATCTTTTCAATGCCTTTTCCTTCTGGCTGTTCTTAAATAATAATTCCCATACAGACATCATATCTTCATGATAGAGAAGAATAATGATATCTCCATACCTGACTGCAAAATAGTATTCCGTTAACATTTGATCACGCCTCTTCAGATTTACTGTGCAGGTACTGCATGATTTCTTCATAGCTCCGTCCACTCTGTGCTATAGCATCCAATAACTTTTTCTGGCGAAGTGCATCCCTCTTATCCAATAAATCTTTTAATGTTGCTGCCGCAGCATCATACCGATGCTTTGCTTTCACCAGATTCTTCTGTGCTTTTTCAATTTTAGTGTCCAGTAGTTCTGCGTTTATTTCACGTGCCATATTTACCGCCTTTCTTTCTGAATGTTTGATTTCTTAAGTGTATTACTGATCTCTCCGGCTCGATAAGTAATGTTTCCTTCATTCATCCCAAAAGCCTCTAAGATTTTTTTCTGCTTTGCTGTTACAGCATGGTCCAGCCGGTATACATTATCCGTCTGGCGTGTCATTTCAATCTTCTCAAGTTCCCTGATTGCTGCCGGAACTGTCATATAATTCTGTTTCTTCTCAAGTTTTTCGTTCTCTTCCTGTAATGCAGTATAAATTTTGTTTCGGATTATCAGTGCGATGAATTGTGTAAAAATCCTTCCCTCAACTCCTTCGTTTGTATGTGAACGCATGCTCTTGTTTCCAAGGAATGATTTATCAGAGGCAAAAAGTTTCTCAGATACATCACGGCTCTTATAAAGATGCAGTGCTTCCTTTGCGGTCATCCTTTCGGATGTAATAATAACAAAGTATCCGCATAATGATATTTCCCGTTCTGTCACAGTTGTTTTTTCTTCCGGATATAAAAACACGCCATCTTTATCGTAGTGAAGATAAAAGTATTTTTCGTAAGCTGAACCGAACTCTACTGTTTCATTCTGATGTGACATCAGCAAAGCTGTCCGCTCTCTCAGTGCGTTTTCAAAATGCTCCCGTTCATCAGCATCTTTTGAAATACTATGATAAATATGAATGTATCTCTTTTTTTCATCGCCTTCAAATAAAGTCCTTTGTACTGTTTTTCCATACACACCATAGGCATTCATGTCACAAGAGCGCTTATTTTCGAACGTTCCTTTGTTCTCTAAGATCAAATCACTTATGAAAGAAGACATGCCTTTAGCCATGATCACAAAACTATAACCACATTCGTCTAAATAGCGTATATTTCCACGGCTGAAATATCCCCTGTCCAAAATGAAACCGATTTTTTTATAGCCATACCCAGTGATTTTACCAAGCATGGTCCTAAGCTGTGATACGTCGTTAATACTTCCAGGATAGGCTTCATAAAAGAGTGGTTCTTTATTCTTAAGATCATATCCAACCGAATAGTTGATGATAGCTGAACCGATATCTGTCTTGGCATGACCGAATTCAGCCAGTTCAATCTCTCCGGCCTGACAGTTCTTATTCGTAGAATCATAGGAAATATAAATACGCTCCCTTCGATTTCTCTTTGCATTCCATTCATTCAGAAAGCCTGTACTCTTATCCTTGGTGATGCTCTTAAAGAAATCACTTACCGACACATCACTATAGATCTTCATACCAGAACTATACAGTGGATGATTGTATGCGTAATCCGGATAATGCTGTGCCACATTGCTTTCTTCTACAATAGAGTAAGAGGCAAGGTCAAGCAATAATGCCATATCCCGCTCAGAGAAGAACTGTCCGAGCAGCTTGTCTAACGAATAATCCAATACTATTTTATGCATTACAGCATATGTACCAACCCGCAGACAGCTGCTACGTTCTGTCCGGTCTTCCATCCCTGATAAGACTGCATCTGGAAAGTATTTCAGAAAGGCTTCGTTAGGAATCATCATAGTGTCATCATCTGGACATACCTTGCCTATAGTCGCTCTCTGTGGATAGGTATATTTTTTCTCCGGATCATAATAGCGATCATACTCATACTTAATATATGTGATATCCCCGCGTCTTAATCGGGTCAATTTTCCATGCACATCCGGTAGCTTAACTCTTGATTTCAGGTACATATTTGCCTCCTTTATTCAGGTTTATATAGCCCTAAATTTATTGTACAGCACAACCCGTATTTTTGCAATAATTTCCGCAGAAATACGGGCTTTTTTAAAATTTTATTTTCGTTAGGGCTACTCATTTTTGGAAGTTAAGGTAATCATGATGCCTTACTTGTCATGCAAAAAAATCGAAAATGATGTATATAATTTTCCTACATGGCAATACTGTAAGTACAAAGATATATTCGACAGCCGCATAATCATTAATTCGACAGCAAAATTTTACATATCTATTTCTTATCAGAAAGATTTACTTTCCATAGACACAAGAATTTTTACACCCTCGCATAAACACTTGGATTGCGGCCATTTTTTTTAATCTATTTTACACTACCCAAAAGTCAGGTTTTATTATCATAATATACCATTTACTATACGAACATCTGTAAATCTGGGATTAAAAGTATTCTAATGGACACGAATGTTATGCTTATATTCATCTACCATTTTAGTAAACATATTTTTCTCAAATTAACCTATTTTCTTACCTAAAATGACAGAAGCCCTCTCCGCTGGAAAAATATATCCTGCAGAAAAGGCTTTTTTCTTTTCCCTATTTAATTTTTGTTAAAAAGATTATCCTTAATCTCTTTCAGATCGCTTTGAACCTGATTCAGAATCTGAAATTTCTCAGTTAAACTCTCAATCACCGTCTGGTAATTTTTCTCTCGTTCTTCCTGCTTTGTATCCCTCTGTTCATTTGATTTCACAATGTAAATCAGAAGAAAAACCGCAAGCACAGCCCAGATTCCCTGTGAAACTGCCACATTCATAACCGTTGTTTCCATGGTTTCTGCCTCCTTCCTTAATCTTCTTTTATTATGCAAACTTTTTCTATGTTTTGTCTACTAAAAGTCTTTTCTAATCTTATTATTACCGTTTTAATTTAAAGCATATTTCTATTCTCTACAATTATTTTGCAAATCTCTTTTTACCATGTATTTCTTCTCCTATCGCTGATCTAAATTTGCAACCTCACTTAATAAAGAGTTTTTTCTCTTCCATTTGTAAACTCACAAATTTTTTTCTTTTTTAGTTTCTGATCAGCAGTTTTCTTACTACTTCCCCTAAAAAGGAGGTAGATACCTATGAAAACACTGACAGAACTTATCCAAAATTATCAAAATGGTATCCCAGATTCAGACAGTGAAATTCTCAAACGTATGGAACCGCTTGTGAAAGGATATGCATCCCGGATTCACTGCATGGAACGCGAAGATTCCACACAGGAATTGTATCTTACTTTGTTAAAGACATTGCCATATTTAAGTTCTTCATCCTCAGAAGGTGAATGTATCAGATACATGCAGACCTCTGTCGAAAACAGATATCGTTCCCTTTGCCGCAGTTGTCTTTCCGAACCTGAAAAAGATGATTTTGATTCTTGTTCTGTTTCATTACAGGCTCCCGACAGTTTTGATGACACCTATTATGATGTAACCGCATATATCAACTCTTACCCTTCGGACAGTGTCCAGAGAAAAATTCTGTCCATGTACTTTTATCAGGATAAAAGCGATGCCCAGATTGCCCGGAAACTGAAGCTGTCCCGCCAGTACGTCAATCGGATGAAGAAGAAACTAATTCTCAGATATATTTCCGAAAACAAATAAAAGAAACACCTGCTGACCATAAATTTACAGTCTGCAGGTGTTCCCTTAGTTTTCATAAAATTTCCATTAATGCCATTCCCGTACCGGAAATGCCATTCATAAAAGCCAGATTCAGATATTCTGTCCCAGATATTTTTGCCGGGTGATCCAGTTGAAATAAAAGGCAGTCACATAACGCCTCATATTGCTCCTTCATTTTTTTATTACCATATTTTCGAAGGTACTTCTTCATAATAAGTAAATTCCCGGACATCCCATGACACAGACAAATTTTTTCATCCTGTTCTCCATAAAACAAAGAGTCTGCAGCATTTAACCTGTCTTTTTTAATCTGCATATCCTCAGGAAACAGCTCTTCCAGTTTCATTCGTGAAAGCAGGATTCCCGGCGCCCCATGGCACCATGCATTCATGAAGCTTTCCCCTGAACTCTCTCGTAAATCCTTCCAGTTTCCGGCTTTCTCTGAGTACAGAGAATCCTCATATCTCAGCAAAAGCTGTATTTTATCAGCATATTCCGCTTTATGATTACATTCATACAACGCTGCATAAGCCATCAGAAATCCACTGTTGCCATGAGACATTCCAGCCAGCGGTCCGTCTGTTCCTTTTAATCTCCATCCGTATCCATTTCCGGTTTCCTGTCCTTTCTTCCACAAATCTTTTTCCATATCTGCCGCTATTTCATAATATTTCAGATTTCCGGTTTCTTTATATAACATCACTGCCACTACAATAGCTCCGGCATTTCCGCTCAGATAATCCAGTTGTGAATCTTCTTTCCATACCCTCTCAATAATGCTGAAATGCTTTTCCGCATAAATCATCCACACTCTTTTTCCTGTAAGTTTAACCAGATAAAGATAGGTATATACCACCGAGCTTTCTCCATTTACAATACCTGTCAGAAGATTTTTATCATAAATCTGTTTTTTGTGTATTTCATCTGTATAAGCTTTCAATCTCAAAACAGCAAGATGATAAATTTCTTCTGCACTTGCATTCTTTTCTTCAAAATCATGAAGATATTTTGCAAGAAACAAGACTATCCCGGATATTCCATCATATAAATATATTCCACCTGATCTGAGATTCCAGTGACCATTATCCCAGAATTGCAGACCCGCCCAGCCGGCGCTCTGTTCCCGGATAATTGCTCTGCTGCAGATTCGATGAACTATCTTTCTGATCTGACTGTATATTTTGCGCTCTTTATCTGTGTCATATCCCTTTATCCTGGTCGGAAACATCTTTTTCTTTCCATCAGATGCCTTCAGCATTTCCATGGACAGCCTGATATAATCACACTGACATTCCATATCAGAGTAACTCATCTGCTTCATATGCATTCGCCATGACTCATAAGGAGTACAGGGCAGATATTCTTTATGTTCTCCGCCATTTCCATCATAAACAGATCTGCTGTTCGCATCAATCTCAAAGCAGGGTATATCCATTTCCAGAAGGCTGTCAATTTCATAATCATGAATCTCTTTCATAAAAGAAGATTCCCCCTCTTTGTGAATCACATTCAAAAGAGCTTTCCTGCATTCTCTTGACTTCATATAATCCGGATGAAACGAAGCCATAAGATACATTGCATACTGTTGGGTATGCCGCAGTACAACTCTGGAACGTCCGTCAAAAAAGCCGGACAACATCACCTCCACTTTCTTATCTGCCATTGCCACCATGTACGCTCTGCAAAATCCTCTGATAATGCATTCCGTATAATCTGCCGCATTGATAACCTGATCATTTAGTCTTACAATGCATTCCTTTATCTGCATTTCCACAGGTTCATATTCTATGTGGATATCAGATGTTTTATCATCCTTTACCACAGGAAGTTTAAACGGTGTTTTTATCTTTTCCTCTGTTCCCATTGCACTTATAAGAACTCCTCTGTTTCCTCTGCCCCATGTGAGAACAGGAAGCATTCCTGTATGTATAACCGAATTTGCCAATTTTATCTCTGTACTTTTGTTTATTTTTTCTTCTACACTACTTCCGTCTTTCTCTGATTGTTGTTTTAAATATCCCGGATATGTCTCCATATCGATAATCACAGGATATTCTCCATGTGCAATAATATTTTCACCATGAAGATCTGTTGCTCCGAGGGCATATCCCAAAAACAGATGTATGCCCATTCTGAAATAATAATGCTCCACCTCACTTTCGTTTTTACAGGGAATATTCTCAATTTTTTCTTCCCATCCATAGGAATCATGAGATAAATATTGTACCGTCCTGCAGGAAATTCCTGTTTTTCTGCATAAATAGTTATAAAGTTCCTGATATTTTATATTCTTATCAAGACTATGTGGCTTATAGTACAGAATTGTTCCATTATCCAATTCTACCTTCGCCACACTTCGTCCTCCTCTGTGTATATCGCCTTTCGACATGTAAATTCCCACAGTCCCGGAAAACTTTCTTCCATCACAGAATATTTTTTGTATCTGTTCTTTTTCTGCATAAAGAGATTTCCTGATTTCACATTCTGCTCTCTGGATAGAGTTATTTTTCAATTCAAGCAGACGTTTTAACTCGGGATATTCCTGCAGTAAAGATTTTACATATGTTGCATTGTTAAGATATTTTTTTTCATAATAATCATATTGTTCTTTTGGCGTACTTCCTTTTAGATTTCCAAAATTTTTCTGCCGATGTACATCTAAGATTAATATTTTAAGAAACATAGTTCGATTTTTTCTGCATAAATAATCCAATTTCAGCAACACACTATAGTTCCATATACAATAAAAGACAATTTCTCTTCTATACTTTCCGTATCTATTATCTCTATTTCATCTAATTCTTTTTCCACATTTCCTATTATTTTATCATTCATTTCGTTCATAACCGTCACTCTCCCATTATGTATTATCGCTAATTATTATTTCTACTTCAAAAAAATCTTTATCATATTTAAAATCTATTTCACCATTATACTTTCTTACAATTTGTTTGACACTTTCAATCCCCCATCCGTGCTCATCTTTCTCTTTTTTACTTGTATAAAATTTAGTGTTTTTTTCATAAGGTTTATATATGCTTGTATTCTTTACTTTAAAAATAAACATATCATTAATATTTCGAAAAATACACGTAATTTTACCTTTTCCCTCTTCACACTTTTCAGCAGCTTCTATTGCATTATCCAAAAGATTTCCTAGGAGTACAACAAAATCTATGTCTTTCATCGGAATTTTTTCTATTTTTGAATCTACTTTAAAAAAAATATTCTTTTCTTCCATTTTTCGCACTTTTATATTCAACATAAAATTTATTTCTGGAATTCCTGTCCACGCTACTCCACTATATCTAATGCTTTCTCTCTTGTAATGATTCAAAAAAGTGATACATGAATCCAGTTCTCCATTTTCCAGGCATTCTTTTATATATAAAAGCAAATGTTTTTCATCGTGCACCAAACACCGATACCGGTCATATGACATTCTCAATTCTTCATATTCTTCTTCCATTAATTTGCATCTCATATCTAAAATCTGATTTCTCATTTCTAGGGTCTTTTTTTGAAACTTAACATATACACCAATCAATGCTATATTACTAACTGCTAATAAACATGCGGTCATTACAAAATTTTCCTTTTTAATCGTACCAAATTTGTATATGATGCTAACTATTAATAAAACATACTCTAACAATCCAATAATAAAAAGTTCCTTCAGACGTGTACGCAATATTCCTTTTATACTGTTTACTGACAAAATAAATTTAATTATCCAAAATATGAATAAACAGCCTAAAATCCAAAATATAACTTCCTGATATGTATGTCCTCTCGGATATGAATAAAAATCATCCCACTGTTTATGGTTAAACACCCCTGCATATACAACATAAGCCTCTTTTATCAATCCTATATTAACTGCATAGAAAAAATTCCAAACATATGCCTGTTTAAATGTGCAATCAAAGTAGCAAAAAACATATAATACAATTATTCCACTCCCAAGAATAATCATTAACAACGATTGATATCCAGCCCAATACTGAGCAGTTAACCAAAATATCATGCCGATATATAATATTCTTCTTAAGACCATCTCCTTTTTCTTTACAAAAAAAATATCATATATAATTCCTGCAATTAATCCAATTATGTATATACAAATAACTTTTATGACATATTTTTCTATTTTTTTATCAATCTGCCATAATGAAACAGAAAAATTATAAATTCCAAAAAAAATCAAAGAATACAACAGCCATTCTAGAACATAATATTTTTTTTCTAATATTCTTCGTTCAGAAAACGTCTGGCTAAATATCCAGACACCTATCCCTGTCTCCATAAACGTTGCCAGTCCATACAATAAAACTTTCAGCATTCTTCATACCCCCCAGTAATTCAGAATTGCTTCTCTGACACCTTTGAATCTTTCTCTGCCAACTGTAATAATATTACCGTCCCGCATATAAAGATCCCTTCCTTTCATCTTCATCACATGTTGGATGTTTGCAAGATATCCTCTGTCAGATATAATAAATTCTTTTGAATTCAGTTCCTTTTCTACTGTTGACAGACTTGCTCTGATCTTTACTTCCCCACGCCTGTGCACAAAAATGACATATTTTCCTTCTTTTTTCATATAGAAAATATCAGAATATGCCAGTTTTTCAACTTCATTTCTTTTATTTATGATATAGTACTGCTCTTCTTTCTCCATAATTCCAGGAAGAAGCGCATCATAAGCCTGCGGAAGTTTTTCCTTCAGACACTCTTTGGGAATATAACGATAGGTGTTTACCTCATATGCTTCTATTGCATAATCCACAAAATTTGTAATAAATATAATAACCGGATCCGGATAAAGTCTGCGAATTTCCCTCGCTGCCTCTATTCCGTTTTCTCCAGGCATCTGGATATCCAGAATATACATATCGAATTTTTCTTCATTCAATCCCAGCAGAAACCATTCCACATTCTGGTATGTCGTTACCGTGCAATCTACGTTTTTCTCTGCAAAATACTGTTCTGTGATATCCTTTTCTTTTTTCAGATACATTTCGTCATCATCCAGAATCATTATTCTTATCATAGCAATTATTCCTCCATGAATGTATAAAATCTGAATTTCTTCACATCATAAAAATAACTTTCATCCTTATTGATGACCAGCTCATAAACCTCGATATCCCCTTTGGTTGTCACATCAGTTCTGTGATACTGATAAATGTATCTGCCTTCCTCATGGTTTTTTACCTTTCTGATGATATCATCCACCAGTTCTCCGATTGTCATCGGACTGTCTCTGGAAGGTCTCCATCTTCCAATCATACCACGAACCTGTGACCTGGTCAGTTTAATTCTCTTTCCAAGAAGATATCCTTTCGGGAAAAAGTCTTCTCTGGTCTTTCCTGTCTTTTTTAATATCTCACGTATTGTCTTATTTTCTTCATCTAAAGCAAATCCCATATTAGCATAAGCCTGCATATGAAGCAACGCTAATTCGAGATATTTACTGTTTTCAGATTCTTTATTCCATAACAGTAATTTGTCCAGACTTTTATATACAGTTTCTCTGATTGTAATTCCCTGATTTTGCAAAGTCTGCAACGAAAACATCATGGTATACAAATCCTTTGTATATTCGTCCATATTCCTATATTCCTCCTGTCATAAAACATATCAAATTTGATTAGTCGCTTGTCATTTATATCCTTATACATATTTAATTCCGTCTGTTAAACTTTATCAAAGGAAAGGATTTTTATTTATGAAAAACAATACTATCGGAAAAAGAATTGCAGAAGCTCGGATCAACAGAAATATTACCCAGGAACACCTGGAAGAATTAAGTGGTTTATCTGTAAGTACGATCAGCCGGATTGAAACAGGTAAGTATATGCCTACTATTGAAAATCTCCTTAAGCTTTCTGAAATTCTTGATGTGGGACTTGACTATTTTCTTTATGATCTGCTTCCTCATAATAAAGATATTCAAAGCCCGGCTATTCAGGATGCGATTTCAATCATGAATCAAATGGGTGAACGCCAGACTGAATACATTGTAAAAATACTGAAAATATACCAGGCCTCTCATCAGGATTAAATATAATTACAATTCGACAATTTTCGTGTTTTTGTCCTCGAAAAGCATTTTTCTGACCTCGAAGCAACAATCAGGAAATGCTTTTTATTTTTTTCTGTTTCATGTTTACATTTTTCCCTTTTCTCACTCTTTATAAGATGTATCACCGGTGAGCAAATAAATAATCAAATTTCAGGAGGATAAAAAAATGACAAAAACAGAAAAAGCAGTAACATGGGCAATTGAAATCGCAAACGATCCGGCACACGGATATGATCAGGATAACAGATGGGGACCGGACTACGATTGTTCTTCACTGGTAATCTCTGCATGGCAGCAGGCTGGTGTACCTGTAAAAACAAAAGGAGCTTATAATACCAAAAGTATGAAGTCTGTTTTCCTGTCTTGCGGATTCAAAGACGTTACTTCCAGTGTTAATCTTGACAACGGAAGCGGTATGAAACGCGGTGATGTACTGTTAAACATTGCACGCCATACAGTTATGCATATCGGCAACGGCAAAGTAGTTTCTGCCAGTATAAATGAAAATGGTGGAGCCCACGGTGGTACTCCGGGTGACCAGAATGGCAACGAAATTAAAATCCAGAATTACTACAACTGCCCGTGGGATTGTGTTCTTCGTTATAATGAAGATTCTACATCTACGGATCCAGAACCACAGCCAACTACTGGAAATGCCAAAATCCGCAAAGGTCAGAGTTATGCCAATAAATTTGCCAATACTGGCATCTCCATTACCGGGAAAAGAGATGCTGCCACTAAGAAAGCAGCTATTAAAGTTCTTCAGACAGCTCTGAACAAAGATTATGGTGCCGGTCTGGATGTAGACGGTATCTGGGGAACTAACACAAGCAATGCCCTTGGTAAACATTACGTAAAAAGCGGTGAAACCCAGTATATGGTAACTGCCGCTGAGATTCTCCTTCTTTTACGTGCTTATGATCCAAACGGTGTAGAGATTCCCGGTACCTTTGGCTCAGGACTTCTCTCTGCTGTAAAGGCATTCCAGAAGGCACAGGGCTTAACGGTTTCCGGAACCTGTGACAGAAATACTTTCCTGAAACTGATCAGCTGATCTTTACCAGATAAACATCCGGCAGAATTCTTTTCACTGATTCTGCCGGATATGCCCCTTCACTATTTCTTGTATATAAAAAGAAACAGTTTTGAAACCCATCAAAATGATTTCAAAACTGTTTCTTTTGTTTTCTTATTTTTTACCACGGAACATATTCGCCGCTGTCTTCATCATAATAATACCAGCCGTTTCCTCTGCCTATAGGACTACAGTCAGATTCCGCAGCCTGAAACGGTATATAGGAATTGGTTCCCGGATCCCAGGAATACAGGTCATACGGATCTCTTACTTTTCCTGATGCATCATCAGGTGCAGTCCAGGTCCAGTAGTATTTATTGCCATCCTGATCCGTAACACCATCTTCATCCATAGCACGCCCAATATCCTCCCAGCTTCCATAACAATTTCCGTCACTGTCATACCAGTTTCCATCGTCAGCCTGAGAAATCAGTCTTCCATTTCCCTCACTGTCATATATCATCGCCTGATCTGCTGTCTGATCAATTTGATTGCCACCGTCGCCTGTTGAGCCATTATTTTCAGATGAATTATTGTCCACGTATGTATTCTGTGAATCATCTGTATTCTGTGAATCATCTGTATTATCCGCATCATTCCCTGAATTCTGTACATCGCCCGCATTATTGGATGAGGCAAATACTTTCGTCTTCTTATCCGCAGTCTGATTTGAATTTTCTTTTCCACCGGATGTACTTTTATTTACCTGTTTTTTATCCGGCTGAGATTTTTCTGCTGTTTTTTGTTTTGCCTGTTCGGATTTCCCCTGTGCGTTCTGCGTATAATCAACCTGTGTCTCTGTTTTATTCTGTTCCGCACAGCCAGTCATAGCAGCCGCTGCTGCTAAAATCCCTGCCATAATAATTACAATCTTTTTCTGCTTCATTTTGTTGTCCTTTCTACATTTACTAAAAATGTCATTGCCTTTATCATAATGTGCTTTTCCTGTTCATTATGACATACTTCACAGGCTTCGATGCCTCATATGTCCCTTATCTGTCATAAAAAGGACATTATTTATCTCCAAATTCAGACAAGATTTGAGTATAATAAGTTTATTGGCAGTACCGTAAACTTTGAGTATTACGGGAAAAAGCAGGTATAAACGCCTGGTAAAAGGGAGATCTTTTTTCTTAAAAGTGAAATCTCTGCGAAACAAATGACAACAGTGCTTATTTCACAACTATTTTCTTTATTTTCGACCATTTCGTATAACTTTTTGCATAGCCTTTTACATAGGCACGTCCTGCAAGGTAGTAGACTCCGGGCTTCACACTTTTAAAGACCACCGTGGTTTTTGTCTGATTTTTCTTTGTATAAGCATAACTGCTTACACCTGTATAGCTGCCGTCATCAGATTTGGAAACTTTCATTGCCAGTACCCAGTCTGTTCCATCACAGGACTTTGGAGCAGTAAACGTCACCGTTACATTTCTTTTTGTTCCCTGTCTGGAAACCTTAGCTGATTTAACAGCAGGTTTTCCTGTTACAAGGCTTGTTTTTACAGTTACCTTCCTGACCTCTGCCCATTTACTGAGCACTTTGGTATCGCTCCCATTCAGATATTTATAAGCATGTACGCCAATATACCACGTTCCTGCCGGTACGCCCCGTAAGATAAGCTCTTTACTGCTTCCGGAATACCCACTCTTTACCTTTATATAATCCGATGGTTCTTTTCCGTTCTTACTTCTGGCAGCAACAACATCGTAACCGTCCGGTTCCTCACCCTTGCTGTTAAGTACTATTCTGACATCATTTTTCTTCACCTGCACCTTCTGAACCACAGGTGCGTCCGGAGTCTTTACCTTTACCGTAACCGGAACCCCGTCTGACCATTCCCCATATTCCATAACATGGCTGCTGTTCTCTTTGTATGCCCTGCAATAAAGACTATGTGTTCCCTCCGGAATATACTTCAGCTCAGGATATTGATTCAGTTCAGAATTTGTAATTTTTGTCTGCGCAGTATAATTCCCTTTTTTCAGATCCTTCTGAGATTTGGCTGTCACAAACTGATAGCCGTCTGCTTCGTTGGAAAGATCTCTCAGATAAAGCATTGCATAATTTGTTCTCACTCCGGTTCTCAATAAGTCAATAACCGGTCTGTTTAATGTCTGATATGCATCCACCTGTACCATTATCTGTACGGCAGTGTCCAGTCCTTCATTATTTTCATCTTCGTTCAGTTCCAGATGACCGGTCACTGTAAAACTTTGAGCTGCCTTGCTTTTCGGATCATACACACAATCCTCCACATCCCACTTCACAGATGCAGAAAATGTTGTTTTCTTTCCATCCACCTCGGCACCATAAACTTCCAGCCAATCTGGCAGATGCAAAGCATCAGCTGTTTTTTCTGTGCCATTGGTAATTCCGGTCACAGGCTCAACAGCATCTGCCAGTCCCTGATAAGTCCGGTCTCCTACAATAAAAGAATTATACAGATTCTGCGTTGTCAGGTGTTCTCCTGCCACTGTTTTCGCAGTCACAGTCACCTGAAAACTATATTTTCCCACCGAAAGCCCCAGTTTTGGCAAGAGTCTCAGTTCTGTGCTCTCCCCAGGTGCCAGATAAGCATTTCCGGACAATGACACACTGCATTCTTTACTGCGGTTAAAAGACAGCTTCATATCTGTGTCAGTAACATTTTTCAGAATATATGTCTTTGCTTCCGGAAGTGTCTTATAACCCCACTGCATTGTCGGAAAAGCCCCGGCAGACTTTTCAGTAATTTCCAGCTGCTTCTTTTCTGTCGGATTCTTCTCTCTGTTCATTGTAACATGAAGAGGATATCTGCTTCCGTCATCTGCGAGAAATGCAAACGTTTCATCATAAATTCCGTATTCCTGCTTCGGCAATATATAAAAATAAAGCGTTTCTCCCGGTTTCAGCAGCTTTTTGGAATCCTGTTCCTCATAATCTTCTGTCCACTTTGCCATCTGGTCATCCACTTCAAAGTTCTTAAGACCGGAAGTGTCTACCCGTATTCTGGTTTCCTTTTTCCCTGAATTTCTGACTACTACATACTTCTCCACACGAAATTCCGGATCATAGAAATCGCTTTCTGTAAACTCTTCTTCTGTACCTGTTTCTATACTCAGCTCATAATCTTTTTCAGAGGAAGCTCCCACAATTACTTTCAGAGTAACCTTACAGGAAGCACCTTCTTTTGTCTCAAATGTCACTGTCTCTTCATAATTTCCGGCAGGCAGATCCTTCTTATCATCAATGTCCACAGCCGCACAACTTCCGGGCTGCATTTCTTCATCCGTATTTGTATCGAAAATCGGTGCGTAGGAAAAATCAAAATATCTGCTCTGCGGAAAATCAGAGAGATGAAGCGAGTCTGTTCCTGCATTATAAAGAAATAACCGCTTACGTGACTGTTCTCCCTCTGCATGAATTCCCAGATCGATCAAAGCAGTACCTGATGTCAGCTCATACTGCTTTATAACAGGTTCCTGCTCACGCTGTGCAACATAAAGGCTCAGTTCCTGTGAAGAAACTCCAATACCATTGTCCGCCTGTACAGTAAAGCTGAAACTCCCTTCCTTCTGCGGTGTTCCGCTGATCACTCCCCCGGAAGACAACGTAAGTCCCGCCGGAAGCTCGCTTCCCTCCTCCAGACTCCAGTTCACATCTGTATCAGCTTCAAGCTGTACCTGATATTCCGTTCCAATCTCTCCATCCGGCAGAACCATATCTGTCAATATGGCAGGAATACTCCCCGTTCCATCACTGAAAGATTCTCCCGCCGAAAAAACTTCCGCCCCACATACTGTTAACGGAGCTGCTGCTGTCATAATTGCCGATAAAAAAACTGCTGTAAAAATTTTGTAATTACTTTTCATTTTTCTCCTCCAGATAATAAAATATAAAAGTATCAATTTACCTAATTAATATACCACTGGACGGAAATGTTTCTGTAATTACGGAATGATATGTAGTCTAATGGTCATGAATATCAGAAAAGCCAGTAATGTTTCGGGTATATGTCAAAAACATTACTGGTCTTTTTTATAAGATTATTCCACACTTTTTATTCGATACAGGGAATCTCATAATTCCAGGATTTACGGATGTCGTCCATGATTTTCATGATCCTTATTGTTTCCGCATGAGGCATTTCCGGACACTCCGGTTTTCCCTCATGAATTGCTTTCTTGCAGGATTCTACCTCATATTCATATCCTGAGATCTGTTCCGGCACAACATAAGAAGCCACTTCTTTATGTTCGGTATCAAACACTGTAATCTTTTCCGGATTATTGATATTCTGCACCTGCATATATCCTCTGGTTCCGAAAATACTTCCCATTCTGTCTGAGATTTCTCTTGCTCCACACTGAAGGGTTGCCATGCGGTCTCCCTCAAACACCATGGCAATGCTGTCCAGAATATCCACTCCATTCTGAAAGATTGCAGTAGCCTTTACATCCTTTACCTTATCGCCAAGCACCATGGAGGCAAAATTGATCGGATATACGCCTACATCCAGAAGAGCACCTCCTGCAAGCTCCGGTTTACGGATACGTTCCACATGACTTACTGTATAGCTGAGATTCGCGGTAACTGCCGTAACTTCTCCGATCACACCACTTTCAATAATATCGTTGATCAACTTTCTGGACGGCATATATCTTGTCCAGATTGCTTCTGTGATTAGAAGCTTTTTCTCTTTTGCAAGGTCAAATAATTTTTGTGCCTGCTCTGCATTTACAGTAAATGCCTTTTCACAAAGCACATGCTTTCCCGCTTCCAGACACATCTTTGCATGTAGATAATGGTGTGAATGAGGAGTTGCGATATAAACCAGTTCAACCTCATCATCTGCCAGCATTTCCTCATAGGATCCATATGCTTTTTTTACTTCATATTTCTGTGCAAATACCCGGGCACGTCCCAGATCACGGGCAGCAACCGCATACGCCTCCACATCTTTCATTCCTGCTACTGTTTTCGCCATAGTAGAAGCAATGCCTCCTGCTCCCAGAATACCTAACTTCATTTTATTGTCCTCCACTTTCTTTTCTGGTCTAATTATTGTTTCTATATTTCTTCATACATTTTTACATCATTCTCAAATATCACTCCCGATAAATTTCATCGAAAATATTTTTTATTTACATCATTCTCAAACAAAGGGGGTGTGGAGCGTTTCAACTTTTTAGTTTGAGTACCATACATTTTTACATCATTCTCAAACAGGCGATTGTTGTGTATGACGAAATTCATGGTTTGAGTACCATACATTTTTACATCATTCTCAAACCGATATAGTTATCTTCAGCCAGCAGCACTAGTTTGAGTACCATACATTTTTACATCATTCTCAAACTATACACAGAAATTGTCGCGAGGATGTTCCGTTTGAGTACCATACATTTTTACATCATTCTCAAACAAAAGATGTTATCCAGAGGATTATCGAATCGTTTGAGTACCATACATTTTTACATCATTCTCAAACCTCAAATTCAAAAATAATATGCCATCACTTGCATATACAAAATAAGGTACTCAAACCACCATTAATAAATTTCACATCCATCTTTATCTATAATATATCGCATTCCCCCTTCTATACAAGCCTTTTCTTGATTTTCAATAAATAACGCTTTAATTTCCTGATATTTTATTTCCTGTATTAATTCCCTAAATTGTCGGTCACTTAAATAACTTCTGAGATTCACAAATATAATAAGCTTCACTCCTAATAATTCCACAACAAGTTTTATATATCTTATCAGATGTTCTAACAATGATTCTTCAATTTCCTCATATTTTACATCCATAGCTTTTAATAGACCGGCTATATCCAAGCGATCAGAAAATTGAACTGTATAATTTGCACTGTCTTCCAAATCCATAATATAATCTGATATATATCTGGTAATTTCTGCTGTCCTTTCATACATCACTTCTGATACGGATACCTTAACCAATTCTGAATACAGTTTATTTATAATTTTTCTCTCATTTAAATCTAATCCCAACGGACTCATTATCATATCTGCTACTTTCGGTAAATCTATTTCACTTTCATCTTTCGAAAGCACAAATCTCCCCTCACCTTTCCCACACTGCACATATAACTCCTGAACATATTCAGCAAACAATTCTGGCGATTCTATTATCCACTCAGAAAATACTGCATTTTTCCTAATCAATTCACCAGAAATTTCAAAATGTACAAGTTTTATAATATCACCAACCTTTCATCACTATCCAATACTTCGCTTTTTATGTTTCCAACTATAATATCCATCTTCGCATATTGCTTTTCAGTTACTGATAACAATTGTACCAGTCCTTCTTCCGGCTTATTTTTATGGACATTATCAACAATAGCTTTCACTGCCGTTCCATTTAATGCCAGCTTACAATACACTGACTCCTGCAACATCATAAAACCGTTTTTCAGTAAAAATTTTCTAAATTTCACATAAGCCCGTTTATTTTCACTGGTAGTTATCGGCAAATCAAAAAACACTAGTACTCTCATAAATCTATAACTCAATCTTATAAAATCGAATCAGCGAACAGTCATCTTCATTCAAAGCATCGAAGATACTTTTGCAATATATCTTCACCGCATTATTTACATATTGTATTTTACCATCAATTTGAACTTCTTGATTCAATATACTCACCAAACGCATTTTTTCATCATGTTCAAATTTATAAGGCTGCATATCCAATACTTCTTTATCTACAAGAAGCCGAAATGGTTCCATTAAATCTGAAGCAAGATTAAATTGGTTAAACATATTGTCATGAAAAATCCCCAGTTGTGTGATATAACCATTTGAAGTTATCTCTCTGGTAAATGCAGATAAAATAATCGAATAACCATAATTTAAAGCTGCATTTATATCATTATCTTCTGTCCGTGTAAAATCCATACCGAAAATAGCATTAAAATATACTTTTGCGGCATGTCCCTCTCTGTTTGTTTTATCTCCAACTTGAATTTCATTTATATATGTAGCTAACTGTTCTGATTCTTGCCTCCTCCCAATAAGATTTAACAATTCCTTTTGTTTCCGTATCTTTTCTGTCACAATTTCAGTCCATACAGCTTCCTTTGTATTTTCTTTCCAGGCAATCTGTTTTCGAACTTTATTACTGGTATCATGACTTCCATAATAACTGATTAATTCACAGCTTGGATTTTTCTTCTCATCGCAAAAAATAACCTTAATTTTTCTTTTTGATAATTCTGCAATAAGACTTGTAGTTAAAGAAACTGCCGTGGACTCAATTATTATCATAGAAATTTCGCTTAATACAATTTTAGTCATCTCATCATTTCGAACTACCAAAGTCCCTAGCTGTAAATCAAGTTTTGACCTTTTTGAGATAACTATGATCCGCCAACTCATAATGCCAGTAAATCAATCTCTTTTTCAAAAATACCTGTAACAGATTGATTTATAATTGAAACCCTATTGCATCCGGTAATATTATTATTCATCAATAAAATCCCTGCATTTCCCGGACCACCTATAGATTTTAAATTTGCAGAACCACTTTGGCACTGAAACAAATGTAAAATTTCACCCAATACTATACATTTATCTTCTATACATAGTTTAATGAAATTTCCCCTTTTTTCGCCTAAAGTCTTTAGCTGCGCAGATAGTCTTTTATTATAAATGCTATTTTTCAGCTTATCTAAAAATGCGTCATACAAATGTAAAAGATTTTCCTCTGTAACTTTATCAGCAGACACTAAGTTTATATTTTTATTCTCTTTTTTTCTCTGTACGAATTTGAGAACTTTCTTTAAAGTTTCCACATCATTTTTTTCTAAAATCAATTGAATAGCACCTTTGAATATTACCTGACCACCTGTTCTTCCAGATAACCACATTTTAAATCCATCAACTTTAAATAAAGTGTCTATTTTCACCTTCTTCAAAAGTATTTCAGGTTCTTTAAGTCCTTTTTCCTGTATTAAATACTGAATTGCATTATCCTCAATTTGCAAATCTTTTTTTAAATATACAGGAATAAATTCCAATGTTCTGATTTCTTTTCCCTTTTTATCTTTTGACTTTATCAACATAAAATAGGCACCTGTAGCTTTATTATATCCTCCATACTTTTCAATATCAGCCAGTCTCCCATCGCTTCCTTTTATCGGAATCTGCCCCTTTCCTTTTTTCATTATCTGCCGATCAAACAATCCACCATTTACCTCATATGCCTTTCGGGTAACCAGAATATTATTTTTATCCATTACTTTTTTAACCGTAACAATTGTTCCGTTTTCGCCTGCTTTCCACGCGGTTTCACCATTTCTTTTAATATCATATTTTGATTTAAAAAGTTTTTTTAGATTATACGATCTTTCATGATCATTTTTTATATATGCCACCGCATTTTGTGTAAATTTTACGAAATAAGTATTTCCTACTATCACATTAAGATAAGCATCTTTTGCATGATGCAGATCATTCATTTCACGCACTTTTATAAACTCAAAATCCTGGCGAAATCTTGTAACAGTTGCTGCTTTAACATATATTATTTTGCTGTCATTAAGAGCCTGTTTTAAAATTTCCGCAACTGCTTTAGTACTCTGTCTGGTTTCAACAATTTGCCGCTCTATAAATCCTGCCAACTCATCTTCAGTAAATTTATCTCTTCTGGTCAAGCGATTATATTTCTCTTTGCTTATAAATCCCCCTTGTAATAATGAATTCCAGAAGTCTTTTCTTTTCTCATAAATGTCTTGTTTAACCGGATAGATATCTGATTTAGTTTCATTTTCAATTTTTTTCACCAGAACTCTATTGTCCAAACTGTCATCAATCGTTTTAGATTGTGGATAAATATGATCTATATCATATTTAGTATTATCCCACAAATCCTCTATATGAATTTCTTCGCCTGAATACATGCATTTTCCTTTTTGAGTATAATAAAGATACAGTTTATCACTCCTGTATTGTTGATCACTCCAACTTTCTAATTCAGATATCCAGTTTCTTTCTTCATTTTTACAGGATTTATATAAATCTATCAGTCTGCTTTTTCTTGATTCTGTACGCTTACTTTCTTGCTTCTCTCGCGCCATTTCAATAAAAACTCTTTTAGGTTCGCATCCCATTACCTTACAAATTTCCCTTACTACTTTTAAAGTCTGCCAAATTTGCCGCTTAACTGCTGGTGAAACATATAGCTCTTCAACTGTTTTATATGAAATATCCGTTTTCTTTTCACCTTCATTATAACGATTCACTTCTTCCATAAATGTATATTTGTTACTTAACAGTTGATTCAGATTTTCATTCGTTTCCCATAATGCAGTAATAATATTCCAAACTTCTCCTGTTTCAGGAGCAGGAATTATTATATTTTCCAAAAATGTCTTAGAAAGTCTTCCCCACCCACTATAATTTAATGAACAGAGACCTTTCAATTGATTTTCTGTAAAGTCAGGATAAAGCTTTTTTAATCTTCTTTTAAGAAGTTTCTTATCATCTCCAAATAGAACTATATTTAAAACAATATTTTCTTTATCATTCTGAGACAAGTGTACATCTGTTAATTTTTCTTTAAAATCATGATACGCTGTTAATGATGCTTTAAAGTCATTATCAATCCCTGTTATCTCTACATTTTTATCAGTGATTCCTTCTATTACCAGATATTTTTTCAATTTCTTCTGTGTCACTTTCCTGTATCTGCAGAATAAATCTTCATATAATTTCTGTTTTAACTTTAAATCAATTCCAATTCCATTCAATTTCAAATTGTTTAATTCATTTAATACCATAAATTTACTATATAATAATGAATCTTTAGGAAGAACATCCTCTCCTGCAAGATATGTACATTTATTCGTCATTCTACGAATAAATCGCTCTGCACTGGCCTCTATATCAATAACCTGTTCAAAATTCCATGGATAAATCTTTTCTCTGCTTTTACGAACCGCCCATGTAAACTTTGAGTCTTTCCCGGCATCTATATTATTTAATGGCCCAACATAATAAGGAACTCTAAATTCAAACAGTTCAATAATTTTTTCTGCCTTTTCCTTAATAAATGGTATTTTTTTTGATAAATTCTGCAGTATTATTTTTAATTCATACGAATGTATCTGATAAGGGATTACACAATTCCCACTATCTACCTGTTTAGGCAGAAATGTATCACACGCCATTTCTTTTTCAATATATTCTACAGTTGCTGAATCACTAATTTTTTTCAATACATTTTTCTTCAGAAAATCATAAAAATCCTGCCTACTGCATTTTTTTCCCTGCAAATCAATCTTTTTCCCATTTTTCTTTGTCATACCAATATAGGAACAATAATTACTTACTTTTCCATCTGAAATCACAAAAATCTCCTGGTATTCCTCAGGTGTTAGGTATTCACGTACAACATGTTTTAAATACATTAAATCTTTTTTATGTTTCTCATATATTTTTACTTTTGCCTCAGAAATAGACGAACTATCTCCCAGTATTTCCACAAGCATAGACCAATCATATACAGATTTTGCTGATTCTATAATATAATATTGCTCTCCAAGTTCAGACTCCAACTCTGTAACATAATCATCATATCCGTTATCTGAAAAGCACACCTTAGGTCTTTCTGCCTTATCTAATTCTTTATCTCCAAAAATGTCACTTAATTTTGCCGTGCCTCCGCTAATCAGGGTAAGTATAGCTTTTTCACAGGACGATTTTGCGAACAATACCTTTATCAATCGTGTTTTCTTATCCGTTCTGGTAATATGACGATTCTTTAAAATATTTTCTACCCTTTTTATTTTTTCCCCATCTAATTCAATGCTCCAATCAAGCTCTTCTATCTGCAAATTCTTAACAAACTGTTTAAATGTATTATCAAACTCCTTTATCTGACTGATGTCTCCTGCCAATAAAAAATGTCCTCTATGTTTCATCATATGATGAATTGCTAAATATACTAATCTAATATCCGGTGTTTCCTCTGTCTCCATTAACCATTTTCGTAAATGATAAATAGTAGGAAATTGTTTATAAAAATCTTTATCCGTATAATCTGAATCCACAAATAGGGCATATGGTAATTCCGGGCACTTACCCTCACTATCTAACTTATCTTCTGGATAATATTTACTTTCTTTCATTCTTAAATAGAAGCCAGTATCCGTATTTGATATTTCTTCTGCAAATAATTCCTGCAGAATTTTAATACGCCAGTTTTTTCTATCTAAACAACGTCTGGCAGTTCTAAATGTTCTGCGTTCTTCTGCTGTCTTAGCACTTTCAAACAAACGCACACCCCAAAGCATTTTTCCATGTTTTTTTAGTATCTGATAATTTGAATCTGTCACTGCCCATCCAAGTGATCCCGTTCCTATATCCAATCCTAAATAGTAGTCCTGCACCATATTTCCTCCCATTTTCATCTTGACATTTATATTATTCAGTTCTATACTAAAAATAGTTTAGTACCATACTAAATTTACATCATAAGTTCAAATAAAAATTTATTCAAACCGTCGTTAAATACGACCCACATTGTGTGGATAAAAAGTCTGTATTAACAGACTTTTTTTAATCTCTTCTATATTTAATTTCTATCACTCCCATATATAATATCATCTGTTCTTTTATCCCACAACCCGTATTTTTATACACATATACATCTGATTTTTTAGTTAAAATGTCAGTTTTGTACTTATATCCCTACCTTATACAGTAAACAGAACACCTATTTCCCTTCTTTTTTTCGTTTTGTCATCAACCCTCCAATCCTTCCAGTCTCTTTCGCAGACAGACTTTTCCATCCATCACTCAATACTCTGTCCAACAGTCCCATTTCCTCTGCAATTTCATACTTCATTCTGACCTCCGGTAATAATTCTCCATCAAGATAAGCTTTTATTTCCTTCTCTTTATCCAAAACAGCCCACACTCCTTTTCTTTGGAGTATGGGCTGTTTTCTTAATTTTTATACTGTATTTCATTCAAACGGATATTCGCAATCCGCTTCGCTGCCTGCCTGATTCGGTCAAACTTCTGTCTATTGCAGATTGGATTCTGAGATTCTATTATCTTTTGGGAATAATAATTGCCGCAATGATATATGCCCAGATTCCCGCACCTCCAAAGCAGGTAAGGATCACCCATGCCAGACGCACCAACGTAGGGTCAATATCAAAATATTCTGCGATTCCTCCACATACACCGCAAAGCATACTGTTTTCTGATGATTTGTATAAACGTTTGTCACCCATGTTCCATTTCCTCCTTAAACCCAGATTAGTCAAGCAGATAAAATCATCCGCTTCGCTACTTACTCTACACCGAATAACTTCCTGATTCGGTTAAATACTACTTTTATTTCTGCACGTCAGAGTATATGCTCTTCAGGATATCTGCAAATCTCTGTGCTCTTTCCCGGAGAAATCTACTGATATATTTCCCATACCGCACTCCAGATCCAGTTTCCTGTCTGCGCCTTTATTGGAAATGGTTTTCTCCCGTCCAAGTCCACTGTAGGAATCAGAACCTACATCCAGATTTCCCACTCCACATTCCAGATCATAATTATAATCCTCCTGCGTACCGGTCAGTGTCAGATCCAGTTCACCCAGACCACATTCTCCATCTGTCTTCCTGGCGCTCAGATCTGCAAATGTCATACTTCCGGTTCCGATTTCCAGATCTGCCTCCCTTGCAGTCACCGGATTCTTACTTTCAAATTCCCCGGCTCCCATCTCCACACTCAGCTTCTCTGTCTCAATATCTCTGTTCAGATAAACAGTACCTGCACCCATCTCAATCTCCAGCTCCTGAAGCTTAACATCTTCCGGATAGGAGATACACACCTTTCTGTTTTTAGACAGTTTTTTCGTGCTTCTGACCTTAAGAGTATCCGAACTCTCCTTCACTGTCACATTCTTCCCACTGTCATCATAAACTCTGACACAGAAACTGTCGCCCTCTTCCAGAATCAGCTCATCGTACTTCAGCTCTATATCCAGCTTTGTGGGCTGATACTTCAACTGATATACAGTGCCATCTTCCTCATTCTCATCAACAGCGCGGGCATAATCCTCACTGTCGTCACAGTCGTCGCTGTCGTCATAATCATCGCTGTCATAGTCATCGCTGTCATCATAATCATAATCGTCATAATCATCATCGTCATCATAATCATCGCTGTCATCATAATCATAATCCCCATCTGCCACCAGAAGCACCCTTTTCAGACTTTTCACCCCTGTCAGTTCCGACATACTGGCTCCCATAACACCACCGGCAGCTGTCAGCCCGATTCCCACAGCACCAAAAATCCCCGCTGCGATCAACATTCCTTTTGTAAACTTCTTCATTTAACCTCCTCCTTTCTCTTTCTGTAAAGCACCCTGTTAAAAAAGTCAGTAATCTTCCGAAACCATTTCGGCACAATGCGTACTGCAATGCTGATCAGTCCTAATATCATAAGGATTGCCAGAGCAATCATCAGACATCCAATTCCTATGGTCAGGATCCCGGTTCCGGTCATTACAGCCAAAAGCCCTGCTCCAGCCACAACAGCTGCGATTCCGCCAACCAGTAAAACCACAGCACCTATGCCCAATCCAACGATCAGCCAGAACGGAAGCAGTAAGATTCCAACTGCAAATGTCAGAATCCCACCAACAGCCCCCTTAACAAAAGGAGAAATAAAAACCAGCAGGATCACCGCAAGGATCAGCACCGCCTGATTCCCCTTTCTGAAAAAACGCTTCCCTGTTCCCGACTCTTCTTCATATCTCTCAGGCATCTGGCCTCTCTCTTTAGTCCGGGCATCCTCATAGCCATGCTCCGTATATTCTCCATACTCATAGCCTCCTGCCGAACCTTTCAGATCCGCCTTGATGATCGCTGCAACCTTCTCTGGACTTCCAAGTTCCCTGAGCACCGAAGCTTCATTCTCAGCTCCTGCATCATCGAAATAACTATTATAAAAATCAAGGGCATCCTGCCTCTCTGTCTCGGAAATATCAGCAAGCAGCTTCTCCAGCTCCTGCATAAACTGCGCCCTGTCCATCATCCTATTCCTCCCTCAAACATCCCGCTTATCTTGGATGCATAAATTTTCCATTCAGCTTTATAAAACTCCAGCTGCGCAGCACCTCTGTCCGTCAGCTTATAATAACGCCGGTTACGTCCTGCATACGCCATATCGTAAACCTCCAGACAATCATCCTTCTGCAGCCTCCTGAGCACCGGATACAAAGTAGACTCCGAAACATCCAGAACTCCACGCACATCCTGCGTGATCTTATACCCGTAAGTCCCTTCCTTCTCCTTAGAAACAACCGCCAGAACAACCGCATCCAGAAGCGCAGCACCCGTATTAAAAACCATATGCTCACTCCCTCGTTTCAATTATGTTCTGTACAGACAGCATCATCTCTGCAATCCAGTCTTAGAGCGTGTCTGAAAAATGCTTCAGACTATACCAAAGGTAAACGCCATTTCACATCTGATACATTTATTCCATCCTGTTCACATACTATACAGAACATCAATATTGTTTTGTTAACGATATTATATGATGTATAATATGATTTTGTCAATACTATTTAGCAAAAATCATTTATACTTTATAATCATATTGATACCTTTACCGAAAATACCTCCTTAACGTCTTCCGGTTTACTATAGCAATCTTCATAAATAATGCATTTGAAAGTATTGTTACATATCAATTTCTTATTTCATAAATTACTGCAAACAATCCAGTCCATCATAGCGTGAAGTCCTGCTGAACTGTCTTGATTGCATTATTTTATGGAATTGCTATAATATTTCATAAACTTAATATTCCATAAACCTCACGTTATACTACAGTCATTTTCAGTAAACAGCGCAGGAAAATATATCTGTCTGAGTGCATTTGCAGGCATCTTAGATCTTCTTAGCCGGTAGAAATCTGCGTTATGGAGAAAAATCGCAACCTGTCTGAGCGAAGCCTGCAGCGGAGCGAGTTTTGCATTTTTCTCCATGCTTTTAGCAGATTTTTACCGACTTAGAAGATCTTAGATGCCGAAACCGCACTCAGACAGATATATTTTCCTGCGCGTCCCCCCACCAACCCAAAACTACAGCAAAGGAAACCTACCCAATTATGAACGAAAACACAACACCCCTCCACCCCGCCTTCCTCACCCGAATGAAAGAAATGCTCGGCAACGAATACCCCTCCTTCCTCTCCAGCTTCAGCGCTCCCCGAACCTACGGCCTGCGCATAAACACCTCCAAGATCACCTGCGAAGACTTCGAAAACCTGTCTCCATTTCCAACCCGTCAGATCCCATGGATCAAAAACGGCTACTTCTACGATGAAGACATCCGTCCTTCCAGATGCCCATACTACCAGGCCGGCCTCTACTACCTTCAGGAACCCAGCGCCATGACCCCCGCCTCCCGCATCCCCATCGAGCCGGGTGACAGAGTCCTGGACCTCTGCGCAGCCCCGGGCGGCAAGGCAACTGCAGCAGGCGCAGCACTTCAGGGACAGGGGCTTCTGGTAGCAAACGATATCAGCACTTCCCGCGCCAGAGCCCTCCTTCGCAACCTGGAACTCTTCGGCATCCCAAATGTCTTCGTAGCAAACGAAACACCTGCAAAGTTAACCAAAGCATTCCCCGAATTCTTCGACAAGATCATCCTGGATGCTCCATGCTCCGGAGAAGGAATGTTCCGTAAGGAAGAAGCACTTGCCAAAGACTGGACTCCCGAAAAATCCATGGAGCTTTCCGAAATCCAGAAAGAGCTTATCCTCCAGGCAGCCGATATGCTCCGTCCCGGCGGACTGATGCTTTACTCTACCTGCACATTCGCGCCTGCAGAAGACGAACAAACTGTTTCCTGGCTTCTGGAAAACCGTCCTGACATGGAACTGGCAGAAATGGAAGATTATGAAGGCTTCTCCCATGGAGTTCCTGAATGGGGAAACAAAAATCCTGAGCTTATCAAATGCATCCGGATTTTTCCACACAAAATGAATGGAGAGGGACACTTCCTTGCGCTCTTCCGTAAAAAAGGACAGGCCATCAAGGAAAGCTCCCGTCCTCACACAAAACCGGACAAAAACGCATTTCCACTGATTGAGGAATTTCTGAACGAAATCGGTCTGAAAACCCTCTGCGGCCAGCCATTTGACTGGGAACGTGTGGAAATCCGCGGTGATAAAGCCTACTATCTTCCCCCGGTTGCCCACAACTTCCGCGGCATCACCTTCTTAAGAAACGGTCTCTATCTCGGTGACCTGAAGAAAAACCGCTTCGAGCCGTCTCAGCCACTTGCACTGGCGATCCGCAAAAATGAAGCAGAAGCAGTCATCTCTCTCTCCGCTTCTGACGAAAGGATCACCAGATATTTAAAGGGCGAAACCTTAAATATCGAACCCGAAGAAGCAGCTCACAAAAAAGGCTGGCATCTCCTCTGTGCAGATGGATATCCCATTGGCTTCGGTAAACTGGTCAACCAGATCCTGAAAAACAAATATCCGGCAGGGTGGCGCGTATAACACGCGCTTATCCCTGCCGGATATTTGAATTCACAATAATAATATTTATTCCGCTTACAGCAATATCTCTTTCTGCAATGTAAACGAATAAATGATCTTTTCCTTCACTCTTTTCCCCGTCATCCGCTCCAATGCCCGGGCATAATCCTCAAGCTGCACATGATACAGATCGATCAGCTTCTGTTCTTGTCCTCTCCTCACTCTATCCGTTTTATAGTCCACAAGAACAATCTCTTCCTCTTCCATAAAATAGGCATCGATAATTCCCTGCACCAGCACTGTTTCGTTCTTCCAACCATCATCGAGCATAGAAGCACTTCTCTGAATCACAAAAGGCTGTTCTCTGTAAAGATGTTTTTTCATGGCAGCCTTCTTCATTCTCTGCCCCAATCTGGACTCCACAAACCTCCTGATATCTCGGATCCGAATACATTCCGCTTCCTGCTCTGTCATTTTCTGGCTCTCCAGAAGTCTCTTTAACTGAGCCCGAAGCTGTTCCTCTGTATCTGCTTCTGCATAATCCAGACATTCCATTACTCTGTGGTAAGCAGTACCTCTGGCAGCCCCCTTATACTCTTCCTGCTTCTCTGCCATAAATGCGGGAACCGGCGCTTCCTGTTCTTCCTCCTGCTCTTCGGCAGACACACTGATATTCTCTTCCAGTTCACTTTCATCATGCCAGCTTCTCTTTTTCAGATCCGAAACACTGACTTTAACCGGAATATCTTCCAGATATTTATACGGATATGCAAAGGAAAATCTCTTCTCTATCTCTTCCTTCACAGCCTCATCATACACTTTATTTTCATCCCAGTTCTTCAGATATTCCTCCTGCATCTGGTTTCCTGCCTGGATGAGAACTGCCTTTTCTGTCATCTGACGAACAGTGATCTTTTTTATCACAAACTCAGAGATATCATCGTAAATCCCCGGCTGTTTCTTCATGAGGATTCCATATTCCCACAAAAGTTCACTCATTGCCCGATGCCGCACCAGCGCAGGCAGTACAAAAGCCCAGTAATTCTTTGCTTTCATTCTGGTTCCCAGTGGGAGCAGTTCTTCTTCCTCATCCAGAAAACGCGACAGCGACAGCATCTGCTTTTCCAGCTTTCCGACTGTTCCTGTAAGGATCAGTTTCTCTTTTGCTCTTGTCATGGCAACGTAAAGTACCCTCAGTTCCTCTCCCAGACTCTCCTTCAGAAGCTGTCTTCTGATCACCTGCTTATTCAGCGAAGATGCTATCACCCGTTTCTCCGGTATGATAGCATCAGCCCCTATTCCCAGTTCCGGATGAAGCAAAAGACCTGCATTCATATCCTGAAAATTAAACTGTTTTCCCATACCGGCCACAAATACTACCGGAAATTCAAGTCCCTTACTCTTGTGGATCGTCATGATCTCCACTGCGGCATTGCCCGCTCCTGTCAGATTAACTTCTCCATAGTCTACCTGATATGCCTGTAGCTGTTCGATATAACGAACAAAGTTAAATAGACCCCTGTAGCTTGTCTTCTCATAGTCCATAGCTTTCTCCACAAGCATGGTAAGATTTGCAAAACGCTGCTCTCCTCCCGGAAGTGCCCTTGCATAATCTCCATACCCGGTTTCTTTCAGCACATAAAGGATCAATTCGTGGACCGGCGTATATGCAGCCATATTTCTTACCTTTTCAAGGAGACTCAGAAATCCTTTTAATTTAATATTCAGAGAGTTCTTTTCATCTGTTCGCAGATTACTGTTTAACAATTCAGATTTCAGCTTATCCGGATCCAGTTCTTTTTCGGGGATTTCATTTTCTCCTGCATATGCCAAAACACTCTCGTAGAGCAGACCATCAGGATACTGTATTCTAAGCTCTGCCAGTTCCTGTGAAGTGCATCCGACGATCGGTGAACGAAGCACTCCCATAAGCGGAATATCCTGCAGCGGATTGTCACACACCTTCAGATAATTCAATACAGTCACAATCTCGGTTGCAGAGAAATATCCGGTTCTTGATGTACAATATACGGGAATCCCCTGAGATGCCAGCACTTCCCTGAAGGTTTCTGCCCATCCATAGGCAGTGCGCAGCAGGATTACAATATCCCCGTATTCCACAGGCCGGTATTCCTTCGTCTCTTTATCTACGATCTGTTCTTTTCCCACAATTTCTTTAATTCTCTGTGCAATGGCCAGCGCCTCCAGTTCCTGCCCGGTCTGATTTTCCATTTCCCTGCGGTTTCCCGATGCACCTGCGTCTTCATAGTCCTGTACATCAGACAGTTCTTCTCCGTCTCTCTCGACCAGAAGAACCTCTGTCTTTACAAATTCCTCTGACTCTCCTTCCGGAAAAGAAGCTCCGGGATAAAGGGCCGCATCTTTGTCATAGGTAATCCCTCCCAGGTCTTCCCCCATGATCTGTCGGAAAATAAAGTTTACACTCTCCAGAACCTGTTCCCTGCTCCGGAAATTTTTGTGCAGGTCAATTCTCTGCTCCTGTGCTTCTTCTGTGGAATAACTTTTATATTTTTCCATGAAAAGCTCCGGCCTTGCCAGACGGAAACGATAGATACTCTGCTTTACATCTCCTACCATGAAGATATTTTTCTTCTGGTTGATCCACCCGGATACTGCTGTTGTCAGAAGCTCCTGCACTAAGTTACTGTCCTGATATTCATCCACCAGGACTTCATCATACTTTGCGGAGAGCTCTCTCGCAGCCTGAGACATATGGATTTCTTCCCCTTCTTTCGTCATCAATATCTGCAGGGCAAAATGTTCCATATCCGTAAAATCCAGAATATTCTTTTCTCTCTTCGCCTCTCCGAACTGTTTTTTAAATCGTGCCGTCAACTCAACTAACATCTCTATTGGGCCTCTGATATATCTAATCACTTCCAGAAGTTCTTTCTCTGCACTCTGGAAATATCGCTGCCCCAGTTCCTTCAGAATTCCCTTTTCCTCATCCCGGAGATCTTTCACTCTCTGCTTCTTCTGTTCATCTACATCCGCAGCCTTCTTTGTGCTCAGCCGGGCAAATGAGGGTTTCATAAGTATTTCTGCAGTTCCATTATAATCTCTTTTCTCTGCCAGTTCCTGCAGACTTCTTATAAGAAGCAGATCACTGCTCAGTGCCTCATCATACAGATACGGACCATCCGGCTCTGAGCAGATTCTTCGAGCCTCCTGCACCAGAAGCTTCGCTTCCTGCAGTTCATCCTTCACTGCATCCCAGAGCATCCTCATCCACTCAGTCTCTCTTAACTCTTCCAGGGAATCAATCCTGTAATCATCCATACACCCGGACAGCCATTCCTGCGGAAAAGGATTGCTCATAGCCATTTCATATAATTTCTGTATCAGGTTTCCCAGATTTTCATCTGACTTTCCTGTTGCAAAGCATTCCACGAATTTCTGAAACTTTTCATCTTTTTTGGCATAATATTCTTCAAGCAGTGCTTTCACAACATCTCCTCGCAGAAGCTTCAGTTCCCCCTCATCTGCCGTCCGATATCCCGGATCCAGTCCGATCAGATGAAAGTAATTCCGGATAATATAGGCACAGAAACCATCAATAGTTGTAATCTGTGCAGTATGAAGCAGGGTTGTCTGTCTCTGCAGATGCTCATTATCGGGATCTTCACAGAGTGCTTTTTCAATAGCTGACGAGATCCTCTCTTTCATTTCACCTGCTGCCGCTCTTGTAAATGTCATGATCAACAGTCTGTCAATATCCACAGGGTGTTCTTTATCTGTTATCTTACTCAGGATACGTTCTACCAGTACTGCCGTTTTTCCGGACCCGGCTGCCGCACTGACCAGAATATTTCTGTCCCGCAGCCGTATAACCTCCTGCTGCTCCTTTGTCCACTGTACGCCCATCTTATTCTGCCTCCCTGTCAAATGCTTTCCATAATTCCTCATCAGAGAAGTTTTTCAATCTGCGGAATTCATATCCTGACAGCCTGCGGTCAAATCCGCATACCGTCATATACGGACAATAAGTACACGCATTCTTTTTTCCGAGCTCATAGGGAGAAACCTCTGCATCTCCCTCCAGAATAGAACTTCTTATCTTCTCAATCTTCGTCCTTACATACCGTCCAAGCACTGCGAACTGTGTTCTGTCTGCCACAGAAGAATTTTTGCGAAAGCTTCCGTCCTTATTAAATGCGACAGGAATGGAGCCAAGACTGCTGTCCATCCTGTACACAAGCTCCGGATCTGCCTGAGCCAGCCCATTCATCTTCAGTTCTTTCATAAGACCTGCACTGACTGCTTCCACATCCGCATCTATCTTCTCCTGGATCATAGGATCCTTGATATTGTAATAAAAAACTCCCGCAGGAATAATCTCCTTATCCGGATATTTCTTCTGCTCTACACGCAGAGCACCATCCAGATAGATCATCAGCTGTAACTGCAGGCCATGATACAGATAAACCAGGTCAAAGGATGTATTTCCGGTTTTATAATCAATCACCTTCACATACACCTTATTCTGATCTTCCATAATATCTACTCTGTCAATCCGTCCTCCCCCGAAGGTTACCTCAAAGCCTTCTGGCTGAAATTCTCCCTGTTCCAGCTGTTTCTGAAGTGCCCATACCGTCCTTCTGAGGATTCTCCTTGTTCTCTCGATCATATATTCATTTCTGGCACTGCTTTTGAGCACCGTGTTTCCATAATCTGCCACAATATTATCCAGACACCGGTCCGCAATCTCATTCCGTTCCTGTTCTGTCAGCTCTGTCCATTTCATGCCTCTTTTTCGCACTTCTTCTGCAAAGCTTTCCAGTGCTCCATGCATAACATTTCCCATATCCATAGGTTTAAACTCATATTCCACACGCTCGGTAAGCTTCATTCCATACTGAAGGAAATGTGCAAATGCACAGGCTGCAAAACGTTCCAGTCTGGTAGCACTGTAAGGTGAAACCTCTCCGTATAATGCCTTCGCCACACTCTGGCTGATAATGTCCTCTGGTTTTCCGGCAAAAGCCGACTGTACCAGCTTCTGTACTCTGCTTCTGTATTCCGGATTCCGCAGATACCAGCTATAAAGCTCTCCAAACATTGCATCCGTCTCATCTGCCTGCTCCAGAATATCCTCATGTTCTTTCTCTGTCTCCTGTCCCAGCTTCTCCAGAAACAGATCAATCCCAGCTTCCGGATTTTCCGGATAACAATAATTGTTTATAGAATTTTTATGGGGTCTGACCCCGGCTCCACCCTCAATTTCCAGCTTCGGATACAGACTGCGTATACTCCCGATCAGATATGCCGGACTTATGCCTTCTCCTTTTGCATTGGTATCACTATAGGAGAGGATCAGCTTTTCTCCCGGTTTCGTCATATTCAGATACAGATAAAACCTCTGCATATTCATCAGTTCTTTAGGCCCCGGTGCCAGTTCCACTCCCTGCTCCTGGAAGAAATCCCTGTCAAGCTCTGATAAGATTCCGCCTGTCTGTGTGCTCTTTGGGATATTTCCCTCATTCACGCCAACAAAGAACAACGCCTTAATCTCCTTTAAGCGGGATCGTTCCATATCACCCACCATTACCTGATCTATGCTCGGCGGAATCAGCGCTACTTTTGCCTGAGAAAGTCCTGATTCCAGAAGCTGTCGGAACTCCTGTCTGTTTACCGTTTCTTCGCCAAGAATCTCAACCATCTTATCCAGCAGGTCCATCACAATTCCATAAATCTGGTTATATTCTTTTTCCATTGCTTTATCGCCTGACTCTTTAAACTTTCGCTCCTGTCGTTTCAGTTTCTGCCAGACATTGCTTTTTTGGATAAACTCATAGAGAATCCGGCAGTACTCTTCCACTGTCTTCTTACCGGAACCAAATCCCTGCGCAAGTTCCCTTACTTCTTCCGCAAAGATTTCTCTGATCTCATTCAGTTCCTGTATCTTCTCCGCTTCCATTCCTCTGTACACACGAACCCATTTTTCAGACCATTTCTTATATCCCCGGATTCCCAGCGCCAGCACGTAATTCTCCAGCTTATCAGCCTGTTCTCTGGTAACTTCTGACATCCCGCATCTGAGATAACGGAAAACACTCTCATAAGGAAATCCCTGTACCGCCATCTCCATGGCAGCGCGCAGATACTCCACAAAAGGATTCATCATTACCGAGTGCTTCTCGTCAATAAAATATGGAATATCTGCCTCCTCAAATACCTGTGCTGCAAGTCTTGCATATTCTTCCAGATTTCCTGTGATCACTGCAATCTCACCATAGCGGTATCCGCAGGTACGCACAAGTTCTGACATCCTTCTGGCAGTCTCCCGCATTTCTTCCAGGGGGGATGGCGCAGTAAATATTTTTATCTCCTGCTGTTCTTCGGCATACACGCCCTTTCTGTAGCGAAAGATATTTTTCTCCAGAAACTGTAAGGCAGGTGCCTGTGCAAACCGGGACTGTCCGGATGGTTTCAGATACACTGGATCCTCCAGATCTCTGGTCAGCCCTGCAAGTGTCCGTATCATCTGCTTGCTCATAAAGAAAAGCTGATAAGGTTTTCCCGGAGAAAAAGCATCCTCCCGTTCGTCCATAGTCACAGTAACACTTATGCGGTCAGCAATGACCAGAAGTTCCCTGAGCACATTGATCTGAATTGGCGTGAATCCGGTAAATCCATCAAAGAGAAATTCCGCTCCCTTAAGTTTTTCGGAAAAAGGAAGCTGTTTAAGCAGGACATCCATCACCTCTTCCCCTGTCATATAATGCCCCTTCAGGAATTCCCTGAATGACTGATAAAGGATTCCCACATCCTTAAGCTTCATTTCAAGTAATGGCTGATCTTTGGCCTTCTCTTTCATTTCTGCCAGATTCTCTTCTCTGATATCATACTGCATAAATTCTGAAACCAGAGACTTCACCTCATCCAGATATCCCGGCTTATTCATCTGACTTCCCAGATAGGCAAGTTCCTTTCTGTGCTGCTGCACCATTTTCTGCAGCACCATGCTTTTTCCCGTATCTTCCAGAACCTTTCTGTTATCTCCGCCGGTTTCTTCAAATACACGGTACGCAAGACGTTCAAAGCTCAGGATGTCAATATTCAGGATTCCTTTTCCCGGGTGCATTTCCACCAGCGTCTTCTGTGTCTGCATGGTAAACTGCTCCGGAACAATAATATAGTAATTTCTCTCCGGATGTTCCATGGACTCCCGGATTACTCTCTCATATGCAAAATAAGACTTTCCGGCACCGGAACTGCCGATAATAAACTGTAATGACATTCTTCTCTCCTTACTGTCGGTTACTCACATTCGTTGTTTCAGTATATCATAATTTAAGCACTTCTGTAATAGAATATACAAAACCATCCAGGAGGCGTGTACCATGAGTGCAAAAACAAAAATCATAGTCCTACATATGAAGGAAGTTATATACACCGGCATTTTCCTTCTTCTTGCTGTCATCCTGGCTATTGTACTTTTTTTCATGTTTGGCTCCGGTCAGAAAAAAAGTGCCTCAGCCGATGCCAAAAGCCTGTACAAACCGGGAATTTATACTTCCTCCATCGACCTGAATGAAAACACCTTTGACCTGGAAGTAACCGTTGACTCTGACAGGGTAACTTCCATCCGTCTGGTAAATTTAAGCGAAAGCACCGCAGCCATGTTTCCTCTCATGGAACCGGCTCTGGAATCACTGGCCAGCCAGATCTATACCTCCCAGTCGCTGGAAAATATCCAATATTCCGAAGATCAGAAGTATACTTCCATGATTCTTTTGAATGCAATTGAAACAGCACTGAAAAAAGCGGAGAACAACTGATCGTTCTCCGCTTCGCCATGCAAAATCACGCGGATAAAATTCTCCACTCCGCTATGCGATTCTAAATATCCATATTTTCAAGCTGCTCCAGCCATACTCCTGCACTTGCATCACTTGGCATTCTCAGGTCACCTCTCGGTGAAACCGCAACGCTTCCCACCTTCGGGCCATCCGGAAGGCAGGAACGTTTAAACTGCTGTGCAAAAAATCTCCAATAGAAGGTTTTCAACCATTTGAAGATTGTCTCCTTATCATACATTCCTTCAAAAGTCTCACATGCCAGCCTGTAAATTTTCTCCGGTTCAAATCCTGCACGAAGCATATAGTACAGATAGAAATCGTGAAGTTCATAAGGTCCCACCAGATCTTCTGTCTTCTGTGCGATCTTGCCATCCTTAGGCGGCAGAAGCTCCGGACTTACCGGTGTATCCAGAATATCAAGAAGAACCTCTGTCAGCTTCTCATCTTTGCAGGTATCCGCATAATAACGTACAAGATGACGCACCAGAGTTTTCGGCACTGAAGCATTCACGCCGTACATGGACATATGGTCACCATTGTAGGTTGCCCATCCCAGAGCCAGCTCAGACAGATCTCCTGTTCCCACCAGAATCGAGCCATCCTGATTTGCACTGTCCATCAGGATCTGCGTTCTCTCTCTTGCCTGGCTGTTCTCATAAGTCACATCATGCACAGACGGATCATGAGCAATATCCCGGAAATGTACATTTACTGCTTCTTTGATATTGATCTCACTTAAAGTCGCACCCAGACACTGACTTAATTTGCAGGCATTCTGATAAGTTCTGTCTGTGGTTCCAAAGCATGGCATGGTAATACAGTGGATATCCTTTCTGTCCGCACCGGAAAGGTCAAAGGCTCTTGCGATCACAAGCAGTGCCAGTGTGGAATCCAGACCTCCGGAAAGTCCCACTGTTGCCTTATGGCAATGGATATGATCCATACGTTTCTTAAGTCCCATTGCCTGGATATTCAGGATTTCATCACAACGCATATCCCTTTCTTCTTTTCGTGAAGGTACGAAAGGATACTGCGAATATTTTCTGGTCAGTTTTGTCTCTTCCACATTCAGATGGAAGCTCACTTTAATATGATCACTGTCGTCAGCCGGCTGATAAGTAGTCAGTCTTCTTCTCTCATCGTTCAGCCTCTGCACATCAATCTCACTGCATACAATACCATTGTGGAAACGTTTTCCTTCCGCAAGGATCACTCCATTCTCTGCGATCATATTCTGACCGCCAAAGACCAGATCCTGTGTGGACTCACCTTCTCCTGCATTTGCATATACATATCCGCACACCAGACGTGCAGACTGTCCGGAAACAAGATCTCTGCGGTAGCTGTCCTTTCCGACCATCTCATTGCTGGCTGACAGATTCACGATCAGATTCGCTCCTGCCTGTGCATGGAGAACGCTTGGCGGCAATGTCACCCATAAATCCTCACAGATCTCTGCTGCTGCCACAAGCTCCGGCTCCTCCTCACAGATAAAAAGAATATCTGTTCCGAAAGGAACTCTCTTTCCCTCAATATCCACATATTCCAGACAGCCAAGACCTGATGCAAAATGGCGCTGCTCATAAAATTCTCCATAGTTTGGAAGATAAGTTTTCGGAACCAGCCCAATGATCTCGCCTCTGTTTAAAACTGCTGCCACATTATATAATTTTCCATGATTTCTGAAAGGCACACCTACAAAAACAAGGGCATCCACATCAGCAGTTTCCTTTGTAATCTTCAGCAAAGTTTCCCAGGCGCTGTCGAGAAGACGTCTCTGCAGGAAAAGATCCTGACAGGTATAGCCTGTGATACAAAGCTCCGGAAAAGTCATAACCTTCACATGTTCTTTCTCCATCTCATGGATCAGTCTGATAATCTCATTTCCATTGGCATTGCAGTCTGCAACTGTGATATAAGGTGTTGCGGCTGCTGTTTTGATATAACCGTTTTTCATTTTCTACCTCTTCTTCCCTGTGCTCCGGCAGATCTATCTGTCAGTACATTGGCGTCTCTTATTTACATTTACGCAGGATTTCTTTCAGTTCTTCCACTGTAAATTCATAATTCTTATTACAGAAATGGCAGTTCATCTCAATGGACTTACCTTCCTGGATCATTTCATTGAGTTCTTTTCTTCCGATGCTGATCAGGGCTTTCTCCACTCTTTCTCTGCTACAGTTACAGTAAAATTCCGTAGGAACTTTCTCATTGATTTCCATGTCAAAGCCCTCCAGGACTTTCTCAAGCAGACTCTCAGGAGTATGCCCCTTTTCCAGAAGATTTGTGACAGATGTGATTTTCTGCACATTTTCCTCAAGCTTCGCAATTGTGCTTTCTTCCGCAAACGGCATCAGCTGCACGATAAATCCGCCAGCCTGACGTACTGTATTGTCTTTATTCATAAGAACTCCAAGACCAACTGCTGACGGTACCTGTTCACTTGTAGCAAAATAATAGGTAAGATCTTCTGCAATCTCGCTGGTCTGAAGCGCAACCTGTCCAACATAAGGCTCTTTCAGTCCCATATCCTTAATCACGTTCATAAATCCTACACCGACAGCACCTGCAACATCCAGTTTTCCCTTGCTGTTTGCCGGGATACATACATCAGGATTTCCCACATATCCCTTTACACGACCTTTGGAATCTGCTGTCACAGTAATTCCTTCCAGAGGTCCTCCTGCCTTAATCTGAAGTGTAAGGATGTCCTTATCCCCCTTCATCATGGTACCCATCATAGCACCTGCTGTAAGAAGACGTCCCAGTGCCGCTGTTGCAACCGGGCTTGTATTGTGATCCTGTCTCGCTGTTTCTACTGTTTCTGTAGTAACTGCCGCAAATGCCCGAATCTGATCATTCGCTGCAATTGCTCTGATAATATAATCGTTCATTCGTTTATTACTCCTGTTATTTCTTTCATATTATTTTCATTTTGTCCATGGCTTAACATCAAATCAATAGCAATTCCCGTAAATAATGCATTAATTAAGAGGCCTGCTATAATCGCATCAATCCGCGCGATGTGTCTCAGGTTTCTCCGGAATCCTTCCATGATATCCGTTCTGTGCACTTTTTCCATGCTCTCTTGCAACAAAAGTCAGACGTTCACAATTCTCATCACCCGGATTATGAGTATATGCATCACAGACTGCCACCAGTTCCATTCCTGCTTTCACAATCATAGCCTTGATTGCTTCTATGGAATATGCTTTCTGTACATGTTCCTCCTCACACTTCTCATACAATCCGTCTTCTCTTGGAAGAAAAAGTGCCAGTTCATATACATTCAGGGCATTTTCCCTGTCATAACTGTTCTCCCAGATAAAGCTTCCGTCCTCTCTGTCCTCAGCAATAGTCGTATCACCGATCACATCCCGGTATTTATGGATCGTATTCATATCAAAAATGAACAGTCCGCCCGGATCCAGATAATTATTTACCAGTGCAAAAAGATACTCCAGATCTTCCTCATCCGTCAGATAATTCATACTGTCACAGACACTGATCACAGCACGAACCGTACCATATAACTCAAAATCCTGCATATCCTGCAAAAGATACAGAATATCATGACCGGATTCTGCCCGCTTCTCCATAGCCTCTGCAAGCATCTCCTCAGAATTATCGATACCGATCATATCATATCCGGCATCTGCAAGCATCTCTGTCACAGTACCTGTTCCACATCCCAACTCCAGAACCAGACCATCCCTGATTCCGTCCTGAGCCAGTGTTTCTATAATATAGTCTGCCCATTCACGATAGTTTACATTATCCATGAAAACATCATAAACACCGGCAAATCTTCCATATGATTCCATTCATCAGCCCTCATTATCTACCTGTTTTACTGTTCACTCCGTTCACAGTAACACATATTTTCCCTGCTATTCTACCACAACATCCGTTCTTATGTAAATAACAGGTTGGTCTCTGTCAGCGCAAAAAAGGACGACTGTTTTTTACAGCAGCCGTCCTTTTCAACTTTTCTGTTACTGATTCTTAGGCATATAGCGGACATACGCCGGTTCTCCATGATAGTAATAGTCAACGCCATTCTCATCATAAACGTCCTCACCATTAGCAAAATCATAGGTATTTCCGTCATCATCACACCATGTACCGTCACCGTTCGGATAAATTACAAGCGGATATCCGTCGGAGTTTCTGTAAATAGTTCTTGTCTGATCTGTATCATAGTCCGGATCATCTGTTCCTACAGGTGTTCCATCTGCATAATATCCATTGGAGGAACCATCGTCATAATCATAAGATCCGTCACTGCTACTATCAGAAGTATAGTCTGATGAACTGTAATCTGATGAACCGTCCGATGAAGTATCACTGTAAGAACCGTCTGTACCTGCTGTAGAGCTTCCATCTGATGAACTGCCGGATGCTGTTCCGTCTGTACCTGCAGCCGCTGTTCCTGTAGTTCCTGAAGTGCCGTCCGCAGTTGTACCTGCTGTAGTTCCTGAAGTTTTTCCTGTTGCTGCTGCTTTCAGTACAGAATCACCGGAAATAGTGAATGAATCAACAGAAGTCTTGATTCCTGCCAGTGCTTTCTCATCCTTTACAGAACCTGCAACACTGTAAAATTCTGTTGTATTATCTGTGAAATATTTATTTACAACATATTTATAGTCACTCTTATCAGTGAGGTAATGAACTGTATAGCTGTAAACATTTACACCGCTGACTTCCTCTGATTTATAATCCTGGATCTCAAAATCTGTACCTTCTACAAGATTATCTGCCTTTACAAGTGCAGAGGCTGTATCCTGTGAGCTTGGAATGATCGCCACAGACATATCCTCATCACCGGAACCATGCAGGATCAGGAGTTTACCCTGTTTCGGTGACTCGAAGCTTAACATATCGTCAGAATCTGATTTATTCGCCCATGTCGCATCCGGAAGTTTAATGGATACTGCTTTGTTCTTAGATGTATAGGTAGTATTCTGGGCATTGGCCGGTGCAGGGGTAGGAGTTGCTTTCGCTGCTTTGGTTGGCTCCGGTGTAGGAGTTACCTGTACCACACTTGAATCCTCGTCACTGCCGCCTCCAAAGTTACATGCAGTCATGGAAACAGATAATACAGTTGTTAAGGCCAATAACATTAGTACTCTTTTATTTTTCATAATATCCTCCTTAGAATAGATATATAGTCTTCAGGTAATATTTGATATCAGTTCAGGAGAGGAAACCTCTCTCTGATATTATTATAACTGTTCCGTACTTTATAAAATATGATGTCAGGGTCAAAAGATATTTTGCCCCTAACATTATATATTTTACAATTTCATTACATAGATGTCAATGTCGATTTCTCAGCCTTCTGCGATTTGCATAGTCTGTCATAACGCCATTTTTCTGCTTCATCATACCATTTATCTTTTTTTCTCTGTAACTGAGAGATTACTTGTTACTGTGAACGGAGTGAACAGTAACGATTACTTTTTTATTTTTTCACTTCATACATATGCAGTTCATGAAGGGCTCTTGTTGCAGCGATATATCTCGCCTGACGCACAAGCGGGCTCTGATCTTTCTGCGGAAATACTGCAAATACCTGATCAAATTCCAGACCTTTTGCCAGATAGAATGTCGTAACTGTAAGACCTTTCTTAAAGTTTGTGCTGTTTCTGTCCAGATAGGACAGACGTTCTTTTACATCAAATCCTTTTTCTCCCAGAATTTCCTTCAGAAGAAGCCACATATGTTCTGCTTCTTTCTCTGTACGCAGGACAACCGCTGCTGTTTCATATTCTTCTTCGCCGAGTTTCAGAGTTTCTGCAATCTCTTCCGCAGCATGGCTCATATCTGCAAATATTTTCTCCTCCACCGGAGCACCATGACGTTCAAAGAGTTCCATATCTTCAATACCCGCAAGCTGATTTGCATAAGACGCAATCTCTATGGTGTTACGGTAACTCTTATTCATAATGATCTTGTGGATATCCCTCCCGAAAATCTTCGGCAGAAATTTCAGCACATCCTGCTGTTTATCATCCATAGTCTGTGCCCGGTCACCCAGGATCGTCATTCTGCAGGAGAAAATCCTCTGCAGAATTTCATACTGAAGCCTTGAGTAATCCTGCATCTCATCTACCACCAGATGCTTGATATTGCTTCTTCCCTGCTGGCTCTGCAAACGATATTTCAGGTAAAGAACAGGATAAACATCCTCATATTTCAGCTTTCTTTTCTCATAAGAAACATGCGGAAGTCCTTTGTATCCATTTTCTTTCAGGAACTGACTGTAGATCACATAAAGATCTCCGGTCACATACAGCTTCATGAATTTCTCACGGATCAGGTCTTTCTCATCATCTGCCAGATCACGATCCCGCAGAGTTTCCACCTCGTCAATGAAATAATCTGCAACTGCATCCATCCTTGAGAGCAGTGGAAAATCCTGGAATTTAAAATAAAACAATTCAATAATCTCTGATTCTTTCTTTACAAATCCCTTATATTCCACATCTTTAAAATTCATCAGCCGGTCTTCCAGTTCCACCAGATAGCGTTCCATAAGATTTATAAATTCCATGGACTGCTTTTCCTCTGCCAAAGAAGCTTTCTGCGGAAAACGGATTCTGCGTTCAATTTCATCATAGCGGTCTTCGCAGTCAGAAACTGTATCCCTAAGCTGCTTATAGGCAAAAAGATCAAAGCTCATTTCCTTAATATTCTCTTCTCCCAGTTCAGGAAGGATATGGGAAATGTAATCGGAAAACACTCCATTTGGTGACAGGATCAGAATATTGGAAGACTTCAGATTCTGTCTGTCATGGTAGAGAAGATAGGCGATCCTGTGAAGCGCCACGGAAGTTTTCCCGCTTCCTGCTGCACCCTGGATCACCATGATCCTGTCTTTGGTATTTCGGATAATGGCATTCTGCTCCTTTTGAATGGTACGGATAATGTTCTTAAGCTGTACCTCACCGTTACTTCCCAATTCTGCTTTCAGGATCTCATCATCGATCTTCACATCACTCTCAAATTCGTAGATCATTTTTCCGTTGCGGATCTTATACTGCCATTTCGAAGCAACCTCGCCATGGATTTCACCCATGGGAGCCTCATAAGAAGCCGGTCCTTTGTCATAGTCATAAAACAGACCGCTTACCGGAGCACGCCAGTCGTATACTAATGGAATATGCCCTGCTTTCTCTGCGAAATTTCCAATTCCAATATAAAAGATCTCCGGTTCGTCCTCTCCTTCGTAAATGAAATCCACTCTTCCGAAGAATGGAGAATCTGCCATTCTGCGAAATCTCTGTTTCAGGATCAGCTGCTCTTCATTTGCGGAAATCTGGCGGAACAATGCCTGCTGATTATCATAATTCTCATAACCATACTGGTCCATCTCTGTATAATTTTCCCAGTAATACTCATGCATTCCCTCAATCTCTTTCTGGCCTTCCACCAGAGAAAGGCTGATTTCTGTGATACGTTCTTTTAATTTTTCCAGCACATAGCCCAGATATTCTCTGCCGTTTTTCTTATCTGTCATATTGTTGATATCCTCTGATATTTGCAACTGTTCAGCAATTTCACAGTTACAATACTCCTTATTATTGTTATCATTTTCTCTTGTTATTATGATGATAAAATATAGTTACTGTTCACTCCGTTCCCAGCAACACGCTTCGCGATGCAGGAAATATGAACCTCCTTGTGCAATGCCCAAGGAGTATCGTTTGCTTCGCAAACTTAATTTA
>SKDZ01000145.1_pt1 | contig 53607 bp, 52 predicted proteins | sample 4826551 | NCBI WGS metagenome assembly SKDZ01 (sample SAMN11008822, study PRJNA524170) | human gut metagenome | biome: Human fecal sample; material: Feces; isolation source: fecal sample from pouch patient p12, p15 | host: Homo sapiens | place: Israel: Tel-Aviv | collected 2016-02-02 | reverse complement strand
TCGCAACGATAGCAACCGGAGTTTCTTGATGAAAATATGCTTCTATCATTACAAGCTCGTTTGGTGTAAGATGGGTATAAGTCATTTATGTTCACTCTCCTTGTATGCTTTAGCGGGTATTACAATTGGAGTGTAACATAAATGGCTTTTTTATTTGTCTCGCTTAATTATACAAACGGCGTTATTAAAAAATCTTCCTGAAACACTTGATGCACAACTTCGCACGAAACTTCAAAACCTTTTAACGTATGAAGAAGGTATTTACAATGCTATGATTTACCCGTATTCTAATGGCAAAATAGAGGCCAAGATTCCCCATATCAAGACACTGAAACGATTATCTTATGGATTTAAATCATTTGAGAACATGAAAATCAGGATTTTTTTGATCAATCAATTGATTCAAGTGAAATAACAAAAAAATCTGAGACAGAAGGTCAGTCCTTCTATCGGCTCTATACTTTTTGATGTTGGTGAACTTCACCAACATCTTTTTTGTATAAAAAAATATAGAAAAGACACCCTGAAATCCTTTAGAATTAATTTGGCTACCAATTCATAGGAGGATTCAAGATGTCTCATACTCAGCTTATCAAAGATACCCTAAATATTCTAGACCTAAATATCTATTTCGAGGAAAATTGTTTAACTAAAGAAAAATACAAAGGGCAAATTTGCTTGATTTACAAAGGAACTCTTCTGTACAAGCCAGAAGAGTGTTCCCATTGTCTTTGTGTCGTCCCCTCTAGGATCATTCGTTGGGGGACGACAACCGTTCGGTTGTTACTGAATGATGTGTCTGAGTATCGCACTTATCTGGAGCTGAAGAAACAACGATTTAAATGTAAGTCTTGCCAAAGAACATTCGTAGCGGATACCTCTGTTGCTGAAAAACACTGTTTCATTAGTCAAAAAGTTCGTTGGTCTGTCATTGCTCGCTTAAAAGAGAATACTTCCATGACGGAAATCGCTCGTCAGAAAAATATTTCCACTTCTTCGGTCTATCGTGTCATGAAGCGATTCTACCGCCCATTGAATCCTTTCAAACAGACTTTGCCAAAGGTCTTATGCTTTGATGAATTCAAATCGGTTCGAAGTGTTGCCAGTGCAATGAGTTTTATCATGATGGACGGACAAAGCCATGCATTATTGGATATTGTCGAAAATCGACGCTTGCCTTATTTAGAACGCTATTTTTCTCGGTTTTCATTAGCGACTCGTGAAGCCGTTCAATTGATTGTTATTGATATGTATGCGCCTTATGTTTCGTTGGTGAAAAAGCTTTTCCCGAATGCTCAGTTGATCATCGATCGTTTCCACATCGTCCAACATATTGGCAGAACTTTCTTGAATCATCGAGTGAAAGAAACCACGGTACGACTTAAAGGAAATTCCCACTCTCAACGAGGGTTAGGGAAAAAATTGAAGCGCTATTGGAAACTCCTACAAAAAGAAGAAGCAAAGTTAAACTATGAAAAACGGGTTTGGCGTGCCAGTTTTAAAGATTATTTGACTGAAAGTGAGATTGCCGATCGACTGTTAGCTGCTTGTCCCAACTTACGCCAAGGCTATCAGTTATACCAAGACATTCTTTATGCGGTAAAGAAAAGAGATCAGTCACTATTTGAGGATTGTTTAACTAGAGACATTAGCGGTCTGCCAGAAACCTATACAACCACTTTACGAACGTTTAAAAAGTTTCTGCCACAGATCCAAAATGCGCTTCACTACAGCTATTCAAACGGACCATTGGAATGCTTAAACAACCACATCAAAGTATTAAAACGCAATGCGTACGGCTTTCGCAACTTTTACAATTTCAAACTACGAATTATGATTCGTCATGGCAAAACATTTTTAACCAAATAAACAGAACAGAAAGAGGTTTTCTTCTTTCTGTTCTGTCCAAATTATTCTAAGATTTCTCTTTACCAACATCATTTGACAAAGAGCCCTTCTATCCCAGATTTGATTTTACAAAACTCATCAGTCCTTATTGACAAAGAGCCTGAATTTACCCTCTAATCTTATCTTAGTATGTTTTAATTGATTTCAGTTTTCAAATAATTAGTCATTCCACTTAAAATACCATATTTCGGTTGATAGCCAATTGACTGGATCTTAGTAATATCTGCTAGAGAGTCATGGATATCACCCGAACGCTCTTCTTTGTATTCAAGTGTCAATTCTACACCGAGAATTTCATTGATTGCATGAATCAATTCCAAAAGTGTGGTTGCTTTACCCGTTCCAACATTGAATTGTTTCCCCAGTGCAGCTTCCTCATTCGCAACTAAAAGTAATGCTTGGATTACATCATCTATATAAACAAAGTCTCTAGACTGGCTTCCATCACCAAATAATGTAAATGAAGTTGCTTCTCCTACGATTTGTTTCTTATAGCGATCTACGAGAATAGAAATCACACCACTGTATGGAGAATTCGGATTTTGATTTGGACCATAGACATTGAAAAAACGAACTGCGCTACCGGGTACATCATATAAATGACAATAATCTAGCACATATTGTTCTGCAGCGAATTTATCAACCGCATAAGGCGTCAATGGGCGAATCACGGACTCTTCTTTTTTTGGTAAAGTCGGTTCATCCCCATAAACAGCCGCTGAAGAACTAAACACGATCCGTTTTAAATCAGGTTGATACTTGCGGATCAATTCTAAAATCATTAATACACTTTCAAAATTCACACGATGTGTTTCTACTGGTCGGGCAACTGAATCTGCCACACTAGCAACTGCTGCTAAATGAAAGATATAATCAAATTTATTAGCTTTCATGATCTCTTCCATCAAGGATTTCTCAGCGACATCTCCCTCAATAAAAGTGATATTTTTCGTCATATCAAGATTTTCTACTTTTCCCATTGATAAGTCATCGACGACGATTACCACATGTTCTTCTCCTAAATGATTGGCTAAGGTAGAACCAATGAAGCCAGCCCCACCGGTGATAAGATAACAGCTCATCCTTTTACCTCCGATATAAATAATTATAGATATCTTGAAGCTCCGAAGAATCTTCTAAAAATTTAGGAAACAAAAATTCTAACCATTTAAAATCTTCTTCACTATCAATATCTAAAATTAGATAATCTCTCATTTTTATTATCCCACATTGCCCATCAAAAATATAATTACTTTTTTTTAGAAATTCAGGTTTAAAAGAATACATTGAGGCATTCATTTCAAAAACTTCAGGTGTCTGTTGCCTAGATGTGTATCTTGATTTATTAACTATAGTAACTTCATTTTCAATTCTTTTTACCATATTAAAATAGGGATTACGTCTTGCAGAAACAACTGAAAAGTAGACGTCTTTATCTAAATTTTTTAGATGTTCATCTATTAATTCTTCAAGATTAGAAACTTCACGTAAAGGTGAAGTCAAATCTAAATCTATAATTAAATCAAATATATTATCTTCTCTTTCTAGTTGTAAGAATGAATCACGTATCACTTCAATTTTCCCTACAGTATCTGTAGCTAATTCAGGTTTACGTTCTACAATTTTCACAGACGGATTTAACTTAGTCGTCAATTCTACTAACTCATTACTGTCCGTATTCAAACAAGTCGTGCAATTATGTTCAGGATGTTTTTGTTGATAGATATCTATCATTGCTAAAGCGAAATGGACTAGGGGCTTTCCTGCCAAATATTTCAAATTTTTATTTTTAAACCCCTTAGACCCAGCTCTACCACAAATAGTAAATAAAATTTCCATTTATTTCTCCTCAGCTATTTTCAATACTTCGTTTGCATGATATAAATCATTCCAGTTTTCTTTGCCTGTTACTACGTTTTCAAAGAAATATTTCAACTCCTTCTCATACATATCATTAGCAGATTCAGGCATTTCTTTAACAATGTTTTCTTCAAAACTTATTTTATTATTTAATAAGTCAACATTGATACATTCATCTAAAGTAAACAATTGAAATTTTCTTGTAGGAACTCTTCCAAAATAATCTAAATGAATTTCTATAATTTTATCATCGTATCTCAATATATATGTTGCTAAATCATTACTGTTAATTTCAAGATTCGAATATTTACCAAACTGTTTTTTTACTGATTTAGGGAAACCAAATAGGTTTATAATATAATCCAATTCATGTATACAGTCTAATTCTACTCCTCCCCCCATAGATTTAAAGGCAGAATAATTATTTCTATAATCAGTACCTTTTCTCCAATCAGGAAGATAAGTAGAACAAATAGCTCTTACAGAATATACTTTTTTACTTTGAATACTATTACGAACAACTTCCATGATATTTTTATACCTCAGTGGAGCAGCAACATAAATATTTTTGTAATCATAATTATATTGAGTAAGATCAATACTCTCAGAAAAAGCAGGTTTTTCTAAAAATATGTAATCAACTTTTTCAACAATTACATTTAGTGTTTCCAGATGCTTAAAAGTCGGATTTGTAATAAAAGCTATATCATAATGTGTATCCAAATCGTCTCTATTTTGAATATACGTTATTTCTTCAAACTCTTTTTTTCCACTGCTACTATAAGCTGTTATATCAAAATTAATAGAATTCTTTTTTCCATAGCTTATTAGATTTTTTAGATGTCTCTTTCCAATTGACCCTAACCCAAAAAAAATTACTTTCATCATTAATTTACCTCAATGTCGTTAATTAAGTTAATAATATACTTATCTTTTTCAAAAGTATATTGGGGTTCCATTTTCTTTTCCAAAAGCGTGAAAAATTCTTTAATCTCCTCTAAATATGCATCTTCAATAATAGTATGTGAATAATTATTATCATGCATAACCTCATCGTACAATTGAATATCTGTCATACTAGAAGTTTCTTCATTCCATGAAAATAGAGAATCCGGGTTACCTTCCCATTCTATTAAAATCTTTTCACCAATTATAGTTAAATTTCTTTTAGCTACTCTTGAAACAACATCTACACTTAAAGTTCCAACTATACCAGTTTCATGCTCAATAATAAGAGTGAAACTGTCCGAATAATCAATATCAAGATTGGATAATTTCTGGGTCATTACAGTAAACGATTTAACTTTCCCAAATGTATCTATAATCCAAGGTAATTCAATAGCGAATATTTCTCTACACCCATTAGTTTTTTTGTTTGAAACAAAAAAATTGCGATAATCTTCCCAAGGATGCCAGTCGGGTAAATACTGTCCTACATGGTATTGATAAGAAATTTTTTTATTATGCGTCACTTTAGACTTAATATATTGAATTTCTTTTCTCTTCAAAAATGTAGAAGATAGATAAAGTAATCTATCTTTCTTTTTAGCTACTTCGATTATTTCATCATAATATTCATTTAATAAATTGATTTCCGTAAAGATATTACAATCTAAATTTAAAGCCTCTTTTATAATAAATTCATGGGTTATAGGGGATGTACAAACAAAAACTGAATTTATTTCAAACAAATTTTTTGCCTCTGTTAGACTATTATAAGTTGGTATTCCAAATTCCTTTTCAACTTCCTTTCGTCTCGCCTCATTAGTATCAACACCACATAGTAAAATATCATTAAAGTGTTCTTGAATGAGTCTAAGTCTTCTTTTCCCCATGGAACCTAAACCAATAATTCCTATGTTCATAAAATATCACACCTACTTGAATATTTTTTTAAACTCATCAATAACAAATTCTTGTTCACTATCTGTCATATTACTTCCAGAAGGTAAGCATAAGCCGCTATTAAATAACTTTTCTGACACACTAAGATTATTATCATGGTAATACATTTTTACCCCTTGAAATACTGGTTGCAAATGTAGTGGTTTCCACAAAGCTCTTGTTTCAATGTTTTTTTCATTTAGTTTATTTATTACGTTAACTACTTGATCAATAGAATTATAATCATTGATCGTTAAAGTAGACAACCAACGATTTGGCACCATGCCATCCACTTCTGGCATCATTTCAATTCTATCAATTCCAGAAAAAGCTTCCTTATATCGATTGAAAATTTCTCTTCGTTTAGCTACTCTATCATTCAATACTTCCATTTGTCCACGTCCGATACCGGCAGAAATATTGCTTAGACGGTAATTATAACCTATTTCGCTATGTTGATAATACGGTGCTTGATCTCTTGCTTGTGTTGCTAAAAATCTTGAATGCTCAACATATTTTTTATCACTAGACACTAGAGCTCCTCCACCTGAGGTTGTGATGATCTTATTACCGTTAAATGAATAGATCCCAATTGTCCCAAATAAGCCTGACGAAATTCCCTTATAAGTAGAACCTAACGATTCCGCTGCATCTTCTATCACTGGAACATTAAATTGGTTTGCAATAGCTAAAATTCGTTCATAATCAGCCATTTGACCATATAAATTCACTACGATGATTGCCTTAGGTAATTGGTTGTTTCTTTCAGCTTCTTCTAATGCGCTCTCTAGTGCAACAGGGCTCATATTCCATGTATTAGGTTCTGAGTCAATGAACACTGGTACAGCCCCTTGATATAAAATAGGATTTACTGTAGCTATAAAAGTAAATGAAGGAGCAAAGACAATATCGTTTTTTCCAACATTAAGCAGTCTTAAGGCAAGATGTATGGCAGCTGTACCTGAACTTAACGCAGAAGCTCCGCCCTTAGAACCAGTATATTTTGTAATACTTTCTTCAAATTTATCCACATTTTCACCTAATGGCGCTATCCAATTATCTTTAAAAGCCTTAGCAACATATTTTTCTTCTGTTCCTCCCATATGAGGACTTGATAATAAAATTCTAGAATTCAAAATTAATTCCTTCTTTCTTAATTTTAGCTGGATTGCCATAAGCTAAGGAATGTGAGGGAATATCCTTAACAATAGTGCTCCCTGCGCCTATCATACACCAAGATCCAATTTTCTTCATCTGGATACATTGAGAACCAATTCCTATTTGAGTTCCTACACCTACATGTACTCCACCCGCTAAGCATACACCTGGAGATAAATGAACATAGTTATTAATTCTACAATCATGCTCAACAATGCTACCTGTGTTTATTATAGCATGCTCTCCAATTACAGCATCTGGGTTAATTACAGCATTCGCAAAAATAACAGTTCCATAACCAATTGAAATTTCTTTTGCCACTATAGCACTTGGATGAACAGCTATTCCATATTGCTCACTTGGCATATTCAATTTTTTTATAATCTTTTTTCTTACTACACAGTCACCAATAGCTACAATAAATTTATAGATTTTTTTTTTGCTATCCGCCCAGCTATTCAATTCGTTTATTTTCCCAAGATATTTCAGATCTTGCATTTTATTTTGCTTATCATCAAAAAATCCATATATTAACTTATTTTCTAATCTTAAGGTTTCAATAATGACTTTTGCGTGTCCGCCAGCCCCAATAATAATGTATGGATCACTAGTATATTTTAATAAGCTATTTGTTTTTGAATCCACTTAATATCTTCCCCATCATTCAATATTTGATTCAATGTTTTTGTTATTCTTCTAGAACTGTTGCCGTCACCGTAGATGTTCTTAACATTTTTCAAGCTTTTTATAAACTGAGGATCTTGTATTTTATTCAAAGCAGTTTCAATTTCATTTTCATTTAGATTTGCATTTATAATATTTTTAGATTGTTCTCGTCCATTTTGTCTGGTTCCTAAATTTATTACTGGTATTTTGAATGATGCAGCTTCAATTATCCCAGAAGAAGAATTTCCGATCATAAATTTGCACTCTTTTAATATAGTCAGGTATTCCTCCGGCTCTAAATTCGTAATATAAATAATATCCGTTTTTAAATATTTCTGGTACATTTTTCTGATAATTTCGCTACCAGCATCACTATTAGGTAAAATGCAAATAATTGGTTGAGATTGTTGTTCCATTGAATTGATCAAAGCTAAAATTTGTTTTTCTATATTTTCTAGTTCGGTTACAACTGGATGAAATACTTGCAAAACGTATTTTTTCTTTTCAAATTTTAGATGATATTTTTCTTTTATATCTCTAAAACTAGGTAATCTATTATTTAAAATAGTATCTATTCTAGGAGCTCCGACGGGAAAAACTCTCCAAGAATCTTCCCCCATTTTTATTAAACGCTCTTTGCTTTTTTCCGTAGCAGCAAAATGAACAGATGCTATTTTCGTTATGGCATGTCTTATTGATTCATCTACAGTACCAGACACTTCGCCTCCGTGAATATGTGCTGTTTTGATTCCAAGATACAAACAAGCTATCGCAGCTGCCAACATTTCTCCTCTATCCCCTAGTAATAATACAAAATCAGGGCTAGTTTGTTCAAATATATTTGTGAAACCATTTATCTCTAATGCCACAGACCGAGCCATGTTTCCCTTATTGTTCTCTAAAAACAAACTTTGAACTTCTCCACTAATTCTAAATCCGTCAGCTAAGATCAATTCTTTAGTAAATCCATATTTATGGGATAAATGCATTCCAGAAACAACAAATGATACATCCCAATTATCTTGTAGTAAATTCTCAGCAACAGGTTTATATATTCCATAATCAGCTCGTGTTCCACTTACTATAAGTATTTTTTTCATTCAACATCTTCCTCAAGCAGAACACTATCTGCACTTATTGGTCTTTTAACTTTTTTGCCAATATATTGATATAAAAACTTAGGAGCTATTCCATTTCCAGGACGTTTTATTGTAAGAGATTTCTCTGTAAGAATATCTCCCACATTTAAATTCTCAGTGACCACTAGGCTTTTTCTTGATACTTCTTTTGTACTAAGTTCAGAAGGCATTGCTCGCTTAACACCATCACCTAAAAATATTTCAGTGTTTCTAATATGCTTTACAAAATCTGCAAATTCCTGAGGATCTAAAGAAGCTTTATGATCTGGACCAGGTAGTTCCTTATCCAAGGTAAAATGTTTCTCAATTACCTTAGCACCCATCGCAACAGCACAAATACCAACATCATATCCCAATGAATGATCGGAGTACCCAACGGGTATCCCGAACATTTCTTTTAATGTGTTAATCGCCAATAAATTAATATCTTCAGAACTAGCCGGATAATTTGAAGTACAATGTAAAATAGTAACTGGACTATCTATGAAACAATCTACAGCCTCACTGACCTCATGAATATCAGCCATACCTGTAGATAATAAAACTGGCAACCCATACATATCTATTTTTCTAAGAAAAGGTAAATTTGTTAAATCTCCTGAGCCAATTTTAAATCCTTGTACACCAATTTGTTTTAGAAAGTCTGCACTTTCTTCATCAAAAGGAGTAGACAAAAAATCAATTTTATTTTGTATACAATAATCTTTTATTCTAATAAAATCAGATTGAGATAATTCTAATTTTTTTAGCATTTCAAATTGAGAACTGTCCTCTTTAAGATTATCCTTCTGATATTTTGCCATTGGAGCCTTTTTGGAAACTAGCTTATTCGTTTTAAATGTTTGAAATTTAACCGCGTTAGCTCCACATTCTTTAGCTTTATCAATACTTTCTAAAGCTAAATCTAGACTTCCATTATGGTTTACACCAATTTCTGCAATTACATATACTTCTGATTTCATCATAAAACTCCTTACCAAGTCACGACATTATTCTCTTTTGCGATTCTAATAAATTCCTGTCCACTCATTAATTCTGTTGCATCTGAAGAGTATGCAGTGATTTTAATTTTTTCATAATCTTTGTACAGTTCGTCAGTAGCATGATAGTGTGGTGGAATGATATACATTTTATCATTTTCATATGAGCGTTCAATTTCGTCTGTAGTCATTAGCTCTTCATATAATTTTTCTCCTGGCCTGATACCTACAACTTTTATTTCACCTCTATATTTTTCATCATGTGTATCATTATATATTTTTATTAATGATTGAGCTAAAGTTAAAATATTGATTGCCGGCATTTTTAAGACATATGTTTCTCCAAATTTTGAATTCATAGCAGCAGACAGAACTAATCTTGCAGCATCCGGTATTGACATCATAAATCGTGTCATATCAACATCTGTCAAAGTAATATCTTTATTGTTTTTTATTTGTTTACTAAAAAGAGGAATAACAGATCCACTTGACCCCATGACATTTCCAAACCTTACACAAGAAAATATTGTTTCTGTTTTTCCTTTATACTGATTGGCAGCTATTATTAATTTTTCACTCAATAACTTTGTCGCACCCATGGTGTTAGTAGGACTCACTACTTTATCTGTACTGATACCTACAAAATGTTTTACATTATTTTTGATCGCTGCATCTATTACATTTTGAGTTCCCATCACATTTGTTTTTACAGCTTCCATAGGATTATATTCACTTGCTGGAACGTGTTTCATTGCGGCAGCATGAAAAATAATATCCACATCACGACATGCATAATCAATCCTTTGAGAGTCTCTGATATCACCAATTAAAAATCTCAAATTAGTGTGATTTGAGAGCTCTTGTTGCATATAAAATTGTTTTTCTTCACCTCTACTATAAATTCTGATAGCTTTTGGTTCATATTTTAAAAGCTGACGAACAATTTCACTTCCAATGGAACCAGTTCCGCCAGTTACTAATATTGTTTTTCCTTTAAACACTTATATCTCCTCCTATGAATTATAGTCATCTATAATTCGATTCTTAATCTTTAAAAAATATATAACTAAACTAATTATCAATAATGATGTCAAAACGTAACGAATCAACATTTGATTGATTAAAATATGAAGTATCAAAGAAAAAATTGATACAAAAATTATTATGATACATATTTTTTTTGTGTCAAATAATTGTTTATTCGTAATTTTTTTAGCGATATTATAATGAAAAATAAAAAGTAAAAAATACGTAAATACGGTTGTGTATCCAGCAGCAATTATTCCTAACCTAGGTATGAAAATCATGTTTAATAGTATATTAACTATAGCACTTGCTACTGTACCAATCGCAATAAACGATGTTTTTTTCTCATAAAATTCAGCATTAACTGGTAAACTATATAAAAACTGAAAGAAATAGCCTAAGGTTATCGGAACCACTAAAGATAACCCAGAATAATAGTCTTTCGGAGCCATAAATTTTGCTAAATCAATCGAAACTACCATTACAATCATCGTAATCAAAGTAAAGACTACTAAATAATAGTTACTAACTTTCTTCACTTTTTTTTCATTATTTTTACTCATCTCACCATAGAACCATGGAACCCAGGCGTTATTAGTAGACATCCATATTACGCTTAGAATAATACCTATGTTACTAATGTAGGAATATATTCCCCCCGCAGCAGGACCTAAATAAGAATTAATCATAATTCTATCGAATTGTGCTAAAACTATATTTGCTAAGGAATGTGGGATTAGCGGCAAAGAGATTTTTAAAGCGTATCTCCACTGTTTTTTATCAAAAAAATGAGCACCCTTTATCATTATTCTTAAATAAATTACTAAACCTATCAACACAAATGACAGTGTTCCGCCGACTACTCTGCCAACATATTTATCATCAAAATATAATGTCTGCATCAAAGCTACAGAGATTGCAATATTCAAAAAAGTAGATATAAAAGATAAAATCAAATATTTAAAATGGTTAAAGTTAATCGTAAAATAAGACTGGATATAACTAATTACAAAACTAGCAAAACTTTGTAATAACATCAAATTAAATACAAGTTGGTTCATATCAAAAAAAGCATTTGAAAACAAAAAATATATGTTCCCTATTAATAAGAACACAATTAACGAAAGTGTAGCTAGAGAAAGTACCGATGACATAAATTCATTTATGTCATCTTTATAGTCAAAACTTGCATTATTAATTGCCGAATTTAGGCTTAGCCCAACAAGAATCGAAAAAATTGATACAAATGAAGTGAAATTATTAATCAAACCATATTCTGCTTGAGTAGTAATATTTACAAAAATAGGAATAGTTATGAATGAAATTCCCTTAATAAAAAAATTCCCTATAGTATACCAGAAACTGGACTTAACTAATTTTGACTTGGAAAGTGTGTTAAATAATCCCATACTCTACCAACTTTCTTAATTCTGCCCAGTTTTCTGGGAGTAAAATTTTTTCTTCTGATAGACGGTTATAATGTTCACAGAAAAGAACAATATTTGTCAATGTTTCTTTTTTATCTTCAGATAATGCTGTATATTCATTTAAAATTAATTTAGCCAACATAATAGAGTTGATCGTCTTTTCAAACATCATAGATGGTGAAAAAGAAATTGTAGATATAGGACTAATCAAAAGTGTTGAAGAGAAGTCATTTTCAAGTAGCAAGACTTCAAACGGTAAACTGGAATTCAATATGTTTTTTTCACCATAACGATTTGTCCTTGCTCTAGGATGAAGCTTAATTAAAGTTTCTTTTTTTCCAGAAAATATACTATTTACTTTAGCGAAAATATCTGTTTCATCTATGCCATAACCATCAGATAATAAAGGTTGATCAAAAAAGATACATTTATCTCCGACAAAAACTTCTTCTATCCCAAAGATTGATTGTATGTTTTTCATCAATTTACTGTTTTCATCTATTTTGGGAATTTTTTTTATATTTTTTACATCATAAAGTAACAATTCCGGACAATAGACAAAATAATCGTCAATTTTTTTTTTGAAGATGCTATTTTTATTTAATATTTTAAAAACTCTTTGAACGTTTTTACTTGTTGAAAATATACTCTTCTTCAAATAAGTACCCAAACCATCTTCTATATAATTTAGTTTTACATCTGGATTTTTTTTGTAAACATTGGAGAAAAGTATTTTTGTGAAATAATTTTCCCCCTGTATAAAAATTTCATCATAAACGGATAAATCATCCGAGAAAAATTGATTATGGTTAGTTAACAAGTTAATTTTACGTTTAAAGGAAGAACCGATTTTCCGGTGATTCACAAAAACAACATCATTAAATAGCCCTAATTCTTTTATACGCTCACTATATCTTCTAGCGTTTTCAAATTCAGAATAAATAAATAAATCTCCTTTTGATTCTCGGTAAAAATTTTGATAAACATTTAATATATTAATCAAATGTAAAGGAGTCCAAGCAATGAAAGCTGTCTTCATATTAATTCTCCTTTTTTAAATACAAGTAAGAAATGCTTCCCAAATAATACCAGAAAACAATTGAAATGACATCGCGCTTATTGAAAAGTACATGAGCCTCCACCATTTCATCTATAAAAATAGATAGTATAAAAATTAAAACAATACCAAGAAACGCATAATTCACTTTACTTCTAAAAAATGTTTTGAGTAAACTAAAGATATTTAACACATAGAAAGCATAGATACATATAAAAGCAATTATACCACTTGATACAAGTACTTGAAGAAATCCATTATGCATGTTTCCATGTGCTCTTTTTAGTTCATTCACATCTGTAGTATCAAGATCTACTTTTTTCAAAAATTTTGCATCGCTATTCCCATAGAAATCGGTCTCTCCATAACCAAATAACAAAGTTGGTCTTATAACTTTAAGCGCAGCTTTCCAAATCGTAAAACGACCAGCTGAAATTTCGGAGTTATCACTAGAATGCTGTAATATTACTTCTTTTTCTGGAAGTGGAGTTTTATCTGATTCATTTGACTCTATAACTTCTACTTTTCTATCAATCGATACAGGAATTGTTGCTAAAAAATCCTTAGCATAATTAGTACCAAAAGAAAAATATACCAATAGAACTAATAATATGCTTACCATCCATTTGATTTTTACAGGTAGTACTTCTCTAATGCTCTTTCTAAATTTTGAATTGGCAAACAACAAAAGAAATAATACTAAAAAAGAACAAATTACTACCTGGGCACCTCTAGACGAAGAAAGTGTAATATAAAATATTTGTACGATAAAATTCATCATATAAAAAACACGAATCGTTTTTGTTATTTTTGAAATTAATACACTAATTAAACTTAAAATAATAGAAGTATATCCAAACATAGCTCCAACATTTGGACTTGTATAGACACCAAATAACCGATGTTCAATAAAACCTTGTCTTGCAAGTAATCCTGGCGTTCCTGTTGGGACATGATAAGAAATCAAAAAAATAAATTGATAGATAGATATTAGCGCAGCTAAAAAAATTATGATAATGAAAACATTATTAAAATACACCATTTTTTTCTTTTTTTCCTCTTCACTTTGTGAAAAGTCTGCAGGAAAAATTACTATCAAAGTAATCAGCAAATATCCAAAATTATAAATAGATGGAATTAAAAAATTTTCTCTGTTAATGATTATAGTTAAGATAAAACTAATCATTGCTCCAATCAGTAGCCAAGAAAAACGCATTTTAAAAAAATTTTTCTTTATAAAAACCTCATACAAAACTATAATTCCACCCCAAGCAAAAGCTATTTTCATCGGGATATTAGTTACATTAAAAGTACTAGGCATAAAATAAAGCAGACAAATGATTAAATTTATTACTCGAAACGCATCTCGACTTAATAAACTCTTCTCTAAAACAGGTACTATTCTATTCATCTATATTTCCAACTTTCAAAATTTCTTTATCAATTCTATTTAATAGTTTATCAGAGTAATCCGATTTAACTTTTCTTACAAATAATTTTTCACTTTCTTTTATTTGATCTATATCCCTTTCATCAAACCATTTGTTCATGGAAGGATCAATAATATGAATATTTGCTAATTTCGAAGTTTGTAAAGTAGTTTCTTCAATATTTTTCAATTCAAGTGGTAAATCTGGTCCTCCAATAACATTTTTATTTTTGAACGAGGAATTAAAAAAAAGTGTATGAAAAAATTTTTCATCTGGGGCAAACATACCTATTTTAAAATTCAGGTAGTCTTGTTGATTTTGTTCATACATTTGTATTAATTCTGTTAGGCATTCTTTCGACAAAGCCCACCATTGAGAACCATGATACAAATCAAATTTATGGTGTCTAATTTTTGGGGGAAGTTTAATCATCCTCAGACAACGATTAATTATAGCTCTAAAAATTTTAAATGCAGTTGTGTTATTCCTATTAATTCTAGGATAATCATGTTTTTGATATACATCTATATGTTTATAATAAAATTCTTTATGTTTAATTTGATCTAGATTTATTCCACGAATAAACTCCACTGAACTATTCTTTTTAAAATAATTATAAATATACTCATTATCTTTGATTGGATAATCAGCACCAGATAATAATACATATTTTAAATATTTCTCATTTTGTAATGCTCTCTTTACTAAATTGATTTCTGCTTGTACAATGGAAAAACCACCCCAATAAATTTTAACACGGTTTTTATTACATAAAAATTCAACATTATCATATGATTTAAATGCTTCAATAAATGGTTCTATATCAGTTTTTTTATCTATATGAATAATAAAAACTGCATTTTCGTTCAATCGATTGACCAATCTCTTTAAGTTGCCAATATCATTGTATGCCAATATCAAATAACATATTTTCAAAAATAATCACTCCTAAAATATCTTGAACATTTTTAATGATCTCTACTATATATACTCTCCATTTGTTCAGTAGTGTACGAAACATCATAACTCTTTAGTTCTTGTGTTATTTTATTAGCATACGGCTCTTTTATTACTTTTTTTGCCCATTCTTGTGGTGTTTCATCTAATGATACAAAATCCACATTATTTGTTAACTTTGTATCTTTGGAAATAGTATCTGCTAAGACTAATTTTAATTTTGCTGCTTGTGCTTCTAATCCAACCATTGGCAGACCTTCATAAAGAGAAGGCATTACAAAAACATCCATCACAGATAATAACTCGGGAATATCGTTTCTTTCTCCTAAAAATTTTACTCTTTTCTCTATATCCAATTCTACTGCTTTGGCTTTCAGTTTATTTCTAAGTGACCCTTCACCTACTAAAATCAAGTAAGAATCAGAATTCATTTTTAGTATTTCTAAAAAAATCTCTAACAAATAAGATTGATTTTTTTGTTTCTCTAATCGTCCAATGTTTCCCACAACAAAAGTACTCATTGAGATATCCAATTCTTTTCTCTTATTAACCTTAGCTTCTGAATTTTTACTATAAAGCTCTAAATCAATACCATTATGAACTATCTCAAAGGGGTGGTTTTGAAACAGACTTTCACCAGCTTCTTGACTAACGGCAAGGTAGTCTGTTGCATTTTGTAACAACAATTTGGTTAAAAATTTACGCAATACATTCATTACAATATTTTGAGATTTTCCATCTTCAGTTGCATGGCTATGAGCAATTCTCTGTCTGATTCCATTCTTTTTGGCTAACCATAAATTAATTCCCCCGCCAAAATAAACCTGATTGTGAACTATAGAAAAAGATTCTTTTTTTAGTAACTTATTCACTTCTATTAAATATTTAAAAATATTTTTCTTAGGATTAGGTACAACAAAAATACGGCCTCCTAATCTTTCAATCTCTGAATGATAGTCTTGAACATCTGCATAATCTTCATAAATCAAAAAATCAAATTGATAGTTTGTACGATCAATTTTACGATATAAATTCATCATGAAAGACTCTGCTCCACCTAAACCCATTCGTCCCTGAAAATGCAAAATTCTTTTCATTATATTTTCCTCCATTAACTAATATACTCGCTTCAAAGCAGCCATTAACCCTGGCATTTTCACTTCAACGAAGCTTCCAACTTTTACAGCAGATAAAAATAGTGGAGCTGGCATATTGTAAAGCAACTTTGTTATTTTTTTTGCTGAAGAATCCGTCTTAGCAATTTGCTTGGCTTCTCGGATCACTGGATCACTCAATATCTGCTTTGCTTCGTCTTTCTTCTCTTTTGAAGTTCTTGCAGAGGTACTATAAATAGAAAAAATAACTGAAGTTGTCCCTTTTAAAAGAAGCGCCGCCATACCGTCTTTATTAATATCGTCTGTTACAGTATTTGCTAATGAATAGAATTCTTTAAATGTTTCGAACTTGTTAGGTCGGTATTGATTAGTGATCCCCTTCCCACCTTCAAATTCATAAATATATTCTACTTTTGGGTTCATGATCACTTGATGACAGTATTCATAATAATGTAAGTTAAATATTCGATCCTCACAACTATTATAAGTTTTAAATAGAATTTGGTTATTTTTCAGAATATCGCTACGATAGCATTTGTTCCATACAACATACATCAACTGTTCATTCATTAACTGATACATGTCTTTTATAAACTCTTCGTGAGTTAGATAGTGACATTCTGTAACTAAGTTTTCTTTTTCGGAAACGATTCTTCCCTCGTCCATTGTACGAAAAACAAACGAACTAACAACAAGATCCGCTTTTGGACTCTTTTCTAGCAAATGATCATAATCTGACAAGATCGTTTTTACTGGCGTGTCATCTGCATCGAAGAATAAGAGATATTCTCCTTTTGACTGTCTTATTCCTTCGTTTCTTGCTAATCCGGGCCCTTGATTGGTCGTAGTAATCAATTCAAAACGTTCATCATTTTCAATCAGTTCTTGAATGATTTCCTGTGTTTGATCTGTTGATCCATCATTTACTAAAACGACTTCGTACTCTTCATAATCCAATTCTTTTAGAATATCAATCGTTCGACCAATAGTTGCTTCTGCATTGTATACTGGTACGATTATGCTGAATTTCGGATTGTTCATTTTTACGCCTCCCAACTAGCGAAAGATTTTTTCATTCGGAAAAGCAATTTCTGCCAATGAGATCACATTTTCGTCTTCTTCAAGTCCTTGAGAGGACATTTTATCAAATAGGATCTTGATGGTTTGCAGCAAGATCTTTAAATCAAGCATCAATGAATATTTTTTGATATAAAGTAAATCAAAACGTAATTTACTGTTGTAATCAGAGACATATTTTCCATAGACTTGTGCATACCCAGTGATACCAGCACGAACATTATGCCGTAAGTAGTAATAAGGGTTTTCTGCATTGAACTGATCGACGAAGAAAGGACGTTCAGGACGTGGTCCTACGATCGACATATCGCCTTTCAGCACATTGAAGATTTGTGGTAATTCATCAAAGCGGACAGCTCGAATAAATTTACCTACAGGCGTTACTCGTGCATCATTGCTCTTAGCTAAAACTGGTCCAGATTTTGCTTCGGCTGTGGCGGTCATCGAGCGGAATTTATAGATTGAAAATTCCTTTTGATTTTTTGTGATCCGCACTTGTTTATAGATGATTGGTCCCGGTGATGTCACTTTGACTAAAATTGCTGTGAATAACATAAATGGTGAAGCAATAACTAATAAAACAAGTGAAACGATGATATCAAACAAACGTTTGAATAGTTCATATTCAGGTTGGATTCTAAATCCAGATGCTTCAATAATACTTTCATCTTCGAAATTCATAATATTTGGATTGATCAATGTCAAGTTTTCAAATGTTGTATTCAAAAACAATTTTTTTTCATTTTTAGTAACTAATTGATAGATTTTGATTTTTTCAGTTTCTTCGATATGAGAAGCAAGATAGACAATATCGATGTCTTTAATCATATTTTTGATGTTTGCATAATAGTTATCAAGAATGACTGCTTCGACTTTATGTTTGTTGTTTTTCTTTGAACCAAAATTTTGGATTGCTGGTGCGACATCCTTTTCTAACCCAATAATGACGACCTTTTTATCTCGACTTACGCGTAAATAAAGTTTATATACGAGAATACGATAGATACTTAAGAAAAGCGTACCGAGAACAAATGAAAGTAAGATAACAAGACGTGGAAAAGCAAACCAGCGGCCCGCAAAAGTCACTACCATGATCCCTAGTGTCATCAATACCTGACCGATGACTGTGACAAACACGATGTCACTGATCATTCGATTATAAAAAACATATGCACCCAACAAAATGTTCAACGCAATAAAAATCACTGAAATAATAATTGCTGAGTGTTGGAAAGTTTCTAAATTTCGTAATGGGATCTCTCCACGAAACTTCAGTAAGAAACTACTATATATTGCTGCATTGTATACAATAACATCCATTAATATAATGAATATCCGTCGTGCAGCACTCCATTCTCCATTTTTATTCATATATACACTCCTAATCACAAAATAATATCTCTATTATCTTACCATAGTCACCTTTAAAAACCTAGTTTATAAGCAAATTGTAATGGAATTTAAAAATGTCTAATAAAAAGCTTTATACACCTCTAATCAAGACAAGGACTCTAAATTACAAATCTCCAGATGAATCGATTTTCACTAATGTTGGTAAATTAAAGAAGTCGAAGTATTTGCTGCTTTTTTTATCCACTCATAAAGTGAACCTTTATATTTTTCAGAGAATCCATCTTCCCAAAGCGCTGTCTAGTCCATAAGAATACCTGTATTACGTGAAGAATCGAAAAAATTGAAATCGATTTTTAATGACATTATGCTTATAGAAGAAAGTGAGGTAATATCTTATGAATAAACAAGAGTTGCATGATTTTATTGGTTTTCGACAACCAAATATATGTCAAATTGTCGCATATAAGGATGGGGTAGAAGTTTATACAGATGAATGGAATGGTTATAAAAAAGACGATACTTGTCATATCATGTCAGCAACGAAAAGTATTGTATCTTTGCTGATTGGCATTGCTTTAGAGCAAGGATTAATCAAAAGTATCGATGATAAAGTATTAGATTATTTTCCAGAGTATAAAGTGAAACGCGGGGAGAAAACTATTTACGCTATTACAATCAAGCACTTGCTAACAATGAAAGCACCCTACAAATGTAAAGGCGATCCATGGACAAAAGTCTGTTCAAGTGAAGATTGGACAAAAACATCACTAGATTTATTGGGAGGAAGAAAAGGTATAACCGGCGAATTCAACTATCAAACTGTCTGTTTACACATATTAACTGGCTTGTTGTATCAGACAAGTAAGCTAACAACTGTTGATTTTGCCAATAAGTATCTATTTGATCCTATAGGGATACCAAACCATGTCAATTATTATGCTGAAACAGCTGAAGAACATAAGCAGTTTACAATGGATAAGTCTCCTAAAACCAATGTCTGGTTTTGTGATCCACTAAATATCGGGACGGCAGGATATGGTTTGTGTTTATCGGCAAGTGATCTGGCAAAAATTGGTGTATTATGCCTAAATAAAGGGATGTATAAAGGAAAACAAATCGTACCACCCATGTGGATAAACGAGATGTTCAAACCTAGAACCAGTGCTTTAGAAGACTTACAAAATATGAGATATGGCTATTTATGGTGGGTATTAGATTCTGAGAACGAAATATATTCAGCAATTGGTAATAGTGGAAATGTTCTTTATATTGACGCTAAGAACAATCTGGTTATCTCCATCACTTCTTATTTTAAACCCATGATAATTGATAGAGTGGCTTTTGTAGAGGAATACCTTAAACCATTTATTTTAAAATAGCCTATATTAAAATAAAATATCGATTCTTTGACAGCTAGGGTTCGTGAAACTTTGGCTATGATTTTGTATCTATTGGCGCTCTGAGCATGAATAAGAGCGTGGGACAAAAGTAAGAAACACTTTTGTCTCATTCTTTAAAAACGAATAAACGGTGGGAGCAGAAGCAACTTCTTCTTAAATAAGCCGAAATTCACAAAAATTTGAAAAGCAATTTTCGTGAATTTCTTCTTATTTCTCGGAGTTAAACACTTCTGTCCCAACCTCGACTTATTTTTTTGAGTCGGCACCTTCTGCCTTTTTTTGACAAAAAACTATAAAAAGCCGTTATGTGCGAGCGAATCACAACATAACAGCTTTTTATTATAGTTTAATCTGGTCTCAACGAAAAGTCGCCGATTCCTTCTTTTGTTAAATTATCATTGTAAAATGGATCATGCGCAATATATGCTGGCCATTTATCTTGCATTTTTTTGATTTCACCAGCAAAACGTCTTTGTTTTTCTGGAGTATCTTCATAACCTCTTGATTTAGATTCGAAATGGTACAATTCTGCTTGATGTGCATAGACATTGTAACGACCCAGTTCATAAACTTTCAAGCACAAGTCAACATCGTTGAATGCTACTTCTAATGTTTCATCAAACCCGTTAACAGCATTGAAGTCAGCTGCCTTGACCATCATACAAGCTGCAGTGACTGCTAAGTAATTGACGTCAATGACCAATCGGCCGAAATAACCACAATGTGTTCGATCATAGTTATTCAATGCATGCCCTGCAACACCACCGATTCCTAATAATACTCCTGCATGCTGCGTTGTATCATCTGGATAAAACAGTTTTGCTCCTACACAGCCGATTCGATCAAACTGTGCATAAGAAACCATCACCGTCATCCAATCTGGCTCAATCACTTCTGTATCGTTATTCAAGAATAAAAAGTATTTGCCGTTTGCTTTTTCTGCTGCTAAATTGTTAATTCGAGAATAATTGAATGGAATGTCAATCAATTCTACGATAAAGCGGTCTTTCAGCTGATGCTTGTATTCTGCAAATAATTCTTGCATTTTTGGATCTGTACTTCCGTTATCCGCAATAATGATTTCATAATTTGAATAAGACGTTTTTTCGATGATCGAATCCACACAAGTTTTTAGATCTTCATAGCCATTCTTCGTTGGAATGATCACACTGACCAAATCCTCTTGCAAGACGTCATAAGCAATCTCATAAAATCCAGAAATTCTGCCAGGACGTACGCTTCCTTTGATGTTTCTTCTAGACAGGGCATCTGTCAATGCTTTCACTCCGGAATCATAGATATAACTTTTGGCTTCGCCATTACTTGCAGTTGATCCTGGGATCGTCCGCCAATGATACAAGACTCGGTCAATGTGGTAAATATGATCTGCAGGGATTTGTTCTGTCACACGAAGGACCAAATCATAATCTTGAGAACCTTCATAGCCTTTACGGAAACCGCCAAGTTCTTTAACAATGCTTGTTCGATATACGCCTAAGTGAGAGATATAATTATTTCCCATCAATGTATCAGGCGACCAGTCTGCTTTGAAATGCGGATCAAAGCGATTGCCATCTGCATCGATTTTATCTTCGTCACTGTAGATCACATCCAGTTCTGGATGTACGTTTAGCACTTTTGCCACTTCATATAATGCAAATGGCGGTAATTCATCATCATTATCTAAGAGTGCTATAAATTCTCCTTCTGCTATTTCCAATGCAGAATTAGTTGCCAGACTGATGTGTCCATTTTCTTTTCGGAAAACGACTTTGATTCTATCATCTTTTGCTTGATAGGATTCCAGACACTTTCGGATAGCTGGATCAGTAGAAGCATCATCACTGATACATAGTTCCCAATGATCATACGTTTGATCCAGTACCGAATCAATGCATTTTTCGAGCCATTTGATTTCAACGTTATAGACAGGCATAAGTATGGAAATCAATGGACGGTACGCAAATCCTTGTGCTTCTTTCCTTTGCTCTTTCAAATCTGGTTTCTCATGACGACTGATCCACTCTGCATAGTCGATCGATCCTGGCTTCAATTCCAATTTGACCCGACGGATCGCTTTTTTTACGCCATGAGTCCTTGCATAATTTATCCCTTTTTTCAGTAATCTTTTTTTTCTTTCCCATGAAGATTCAATGCCGTCATCATAAGGGTATTTACCGTTTAATTTCACAGCTATGCCATTTTGATGTCTCGCTGTTTGGAAGTCTAAGATGGCTTTTCCTCTCATTTTCCCTGATAAACGTACCTTAAAACCGCTTTGGGTCTTAACATCAAGATTATATAAATGATTGATATCCAATCTTACGACATGTGTTGCTTCAGCAATCACATTTTCTTTTTCTACCTTTATCGTAGGGATTTCTTTGGTCACTTCATCAATTGCCCAGCCCACAATAAGCAAATCGCCAGTGGCCCGTTCACGAGTGATTTGATCGATAAATACGGCAATTTCTTTTTTTTGCACGATTCGTTTACTCCTTATCTTTATAAGTTAATCATTATTTACATTTCAATGATCCATGATTGGCCATTTTGAGCTACTGCTTCCACTAAGAATGAACGTTCTTGCTCGCAAAGGATTCGTAACTCAAATCCCGCTTCTGTTCCTTTTGCGAGCTGTTCTGCTTGATTGACTTCTTCTCGTGAAACAGGAATTGCTTCGAAAAATGGCGATTGGTCAGCTGATAACTTATAGGACAAGGGCTGGCGATCCGAATTAGCGATTCCCCATCCGATGATTTTTAATATTTTTGTTTCTGCATCCCAGATTTTCTCGTCAATACATATAGAAAGTTCTTTTTCTTGGATTTTTTTCGAAGTTTCTTTCTTACGTCGTCCTAGTCTATGTTTTATTGTCCATTCATCACTTTCCAACAATGTGCAATAGCGATTTGTGGTTGTTTTTAACGTATGGTCTAGTCTTGTATTTTCCTCAAGAAGATGATGATTTTCTCTTTCTAATTCGTCATTTTTCTCAGAAAGCTGCTTTGTGACTTCAGCCATGGGACGAATCGTTTCCAACAATTCTTTCATTGTTGGTGTCAATTCCCCGATAAAGCGATAGTGACAATGGATAGTCACTTCTTTCCCAGAAATATCCGTTAGAACGAACTCTGGTAATTCTTTCCCATCAAACAAATAACAATCATTTACTGTTTTGACTACAGCATTCGAATCGATAAATGTTAGTTTTTCTCCGGCAGCTTCTGCGCTGAATTCGATAAAGCTAGGTTGTTGCGCGAAGCGAAACACCATTCTTTCTGTTGTTTCTGATACGGGGAAACTTAGTGTCTCATTTTCCCCTGTGAAATTATTGAATGGTATTTGTTGGATTGTTTCATCTTGTTTCGTTTGCTGGGTTACTTCTAACACTTTTACATAATTAGAATTTTGTGGCTCTGCAATGGAACTTTGTGCTACTGGATGTTTCATCAATGAGAAAAAGTATTGGTAGACTTCACCAAATGGTCGCATTTTGAAATCATAGCGTACAGCTTCCGGCAATTCTTCATAAGTTGATTTTAATTCTGTATCACCTACAGCTAAGTACAAATAATCTTCAATATTAATGAATAATCCCGCTTTTTCAAAAACTTTTTGGAAGCCATCATGAGTATAAAAAGAATTATGGGTTTCATCTAGGAGACCATAAGAAGCCCACGGCAATTGGTTATTGAACAAATCGATCATGACAGAATTATGCGCCAAGTTAGGGAATGTAATCAGGATCTCTCCTTCTTCATTCAAAAATTCTCTGACTTTCTTCAATGTTTTTCCAGGATCTACCAAATGTTCTAAAACATCCGCAAACAAGACGTAATCAAATGTCTGTCCAGCATAATAGTTTGCCCACTCAAAACTTTCGATATCACCATAAAATCCATCTTGAGCAAATTCGCTGACAAAATCGAACAATTCCTTATCTAACTCAACAATGCTCACTTCACATTGTTTTGCTCCGATTAAATGTTTCGTTAATCGGCCGTTTCCGGGACCAAACTCTAAAACTTTACTTCCTGGTTTGATCTGTGCGGCAATTTTTCCCACACTGCTTTGTTCATCTAGGTCCATTTCAAAATCATATTTCATTGCTATGAGTCCCTTCTTCCCATTTATGGTCTAAGACCACGATGCCTTCTCCGATATAAGAACCGCTGACAAACAAGTTCATGTACTTTGTCTTATATACCAAAGGAACCGTTGCATTTTCTTCAAAGACCGCAACGTCAAAATAATATTCACCAGCTAACAAACCTAACTTTTCATACTCCAGATAAAAGATATTCTCTCCTTTTTTCCAAGGAATCTTGATACCATCTAGTAGAGTATTAAGTCCGCATACATAAAAATTGTCGACTGTTCGTAGCGCAATTCCTAAAACCGGATTTTTGATTGTATCATCTTTTACTTCATAAGTTACTTTAACGTATAGTTTTTCTCCTTGTTCCAGCATATCCACCGGATTTTTGTCTTTATCCAACAATTCCGCTTTCGTCACGTCGACGATATCTGGAGCGGCGAACCGTTCTACTTGGTTTTTATTCCGATCCACTGTTTTAACTGATTTTTTCTTTAAAAAGTTTTCATAATTCGTCGTTACTTCCATCGTATCGCCATATTCGACGACTTCTCCGTTTTTCAACCAATAGGAACGATCACAAAAACGACGAATCGAACTGATATCATGAGAAACGAATAAAATCGTCTTTCCCGAGTTCTTGATTTCTGTAAATTTTTCCATACATTTTAGTTGAAATTCAAGATCGCCTACTGCCAATGCTTCATCCACAATCAAAATATCGGGATTCACATTGATTGCTACAGCAAAAGCTAGACGAACGAACATCCCGCTTGAATAAGTTTTTACAGGTTGATAAATATGGTCTCCGATGTCAGCAAATTCAATGATATCATCGACCATTTCATCGACTTCTTCTCTTGAAAATCCTAGAACCATTCCATTTAAATAGATATTTTCATAGCCAGAATACTCAGGATTGAATCCTGATCCTAGTTCTAGCAAAGCTGAGATTTTTCCTTCGATTTCCATCGTGCCGGATGTTGGTGTCAGTACTCCCGTAATGATTTTCAACATTGTAGATTTTCCCGATCCGTTTTCTCCCACGAAACCGATCATCTCACCTTTTTTTATTTCTACATTCACGTTTTTCAACGCATAAAATACATCATGATAGGATTTCTTAAAAGGATTGAGGGCTTCACGAAATCGATCCGAAGGTTTTGCGTACATATTATAAGATTTTGTGATATCTTTTAGTCTAATTGCATATTCTGTCATAGCTATTCTCCTTACAGCACATCTGAAAAATGTGGTTTCAATCTACGGAACACTGCAGAGCCGATTACGAACATTACTAACGTGAAAACCCAGAAATACAAAGTATATGTTCCATGCTCCCAGAACCAAGCTTCACTTAAAAATGACTCACGATAACCTTGAACAACATAGTACAGCGGATTTAATTTCAATATGCTTACAAGACCTGAATCAAACTGATTAGGGCTCCATAATATCGGTAATGTCCACATGATCAACTGCAGCACGATCGTAATTAATTGCATGATATCAGGTAAAAATGGTTGGATCGATGCCGTCAGCCAAGTCAATCCTGTCAAGAAAGCACACATGCAAAATAAATAATAAATCAGCTGTAAAGACATTGCTGAAGGATATATACCATTTATAAGCGCGACAGCTATGCCAATCAGAATGAAGAATAAGTGGGTGTACAGATTGGATAGGATTTTCGTCGTGGGCAAGATACGAATATTGAATACGACTTTCTTTACTAAATAAGTATATTCCCGAAAAACAACCGTAGTTGATGCAAATGCATCTGAGAAGAAGAACCAGGGAATCATCCCGGTAACTAAATATACGATAAATGGGTATTTTGCATCGATCATTTGTGCTTTCAGTCCAACACCAAATACCAGCCAATAAATCAATACAGTAAATAGCGGATTGATAAACGCCCATAAGATTCCTAAAAACGATCCTGCATATCTTGATTTGAAGTCATTGATCGAAAACTGTAGCAATAATTTTCTGTTCTGATAAATGTCCTTCATAAATAAATACAAATCTTTAAACATTTGTGTTCCTCCAAGCGATTTTCAGTGAATTACAGTCAAGTGCCATTTTACCATATTTTTGGTACCGAGCTGCGTTCTTATTTCTTTCTTAATTTTCTATGATACAAGATTTTCTCTAACGTTTCTATTTTACAGAAGATGCTAGACAATTGCAATAAACCAAAAAAGGCTGCGACGGTTGTCACAGCCTCTCTCGTATTTTGTGCCTATCAATGATAGCGTTGGATCCTGGAAGAATGAGCGCTATCTGGTTGTTCCTCATAAGATGTATCATCATAAGTCATATCGTCATATGCCTCTTCCATAACATAGAATTCCTCCGCAACTTCTGGTTCATCATATCGATGAACGGCCATAGCCAACAGGATATAAATAATCGGAACCCATGGGTATGAAGTCAATGTATCCTCCATAAATGACTGCATCATCACCGCAAAAAAGGCCCAGATAAAAGTCATCTGCCCGTTGGATAAATCTGCTTTCAACGTTAAGCGACCAATAAAAAGGATAAGCAGCAAAGCAGCAATCCCAAATCCTATCAATCCATAGATATTCAAAATAGAATTATAACTATTGTGGTTTCCTAAAAATTGGTTTCCTCGTTGGAAGATAAATGTTTTCATTCCTAGTAAAATTTGTTCAGATTTTTCTCCTAGCGTCTGATAGAATTTATGCCAAATATCTTCTCGACCGGTAAACAAATTGACTTTTTCAGAGACAGCCGCCAGATAAGAAATCGGCAAAGCTAAAAGAATCGTAACCGTGTAAGCAATAAATGGCGCACGAATGACACGCATCAACGATTTAGGTAAAAGATCCAATATCGCAAAAACAATCAACGCGACTAATGCACCTCTAGATTGGCAGACCCAAATCCCGAGAAAAGCTGCAACAACTGCTACTGCACCGATGATTCGTACATACCATCGTTCAAAAGAACTGGCAAATCCACTGATCAATAAAGCAAGAGTCATCAAAGAACTTCCGATTGTATTCGTATTGATCCAAATATCAGAAAGCGAATTGCCTGGAGCCCAGATGCTTTGTCCTTCTGGTACTTGGATCTCTGTAAATACACGATATAACGTGATTCCGAGGAAGACCGAAAAGACAATCAGATAAATACCGCGATCCCATTTTGTCCACTCGATCCATTTAATTACTAAACAAAATAAAATAATCAAAGGAAACAGTAAGTCTCCAAATAAAGACTCATTTCTTAATTCCCGAAAGTAAGAAAAGAAAATGAAAAGGGCAAGCGCAACACCTAGATAAAGAAAATCGACGCCTTTTGCTTTATAAACATTTAAAATGAGCAAAATAGCCACACTAAAAGCGATAAGTAATGAACTATTGTTATATATAAACAAAGTTGCTGGAAAACCTAACCCTGCTGTCCAAACAAAAAAGACTAGCGTCAGTAACAAAAGCAAGAAACCGACACTCATTTTGTTGACAAATTTTTGTACGATTGCTTGAATTATCTCCACTCTCCTTTCTACTAACATTTCAGGATTATTCTCAGCTAGCCTATTACTGTACGACTAGCTGATTTTCCTGAGTTTGTGTTTGTGGTACATCTGGATAATCCGGATATTCTACTTTAAAAATCATATAACCGTCTTTATCCGGTCCATATAGCTGCGTGAACTGCGCTTCATATAATTGGTTGTAATCAGTTAATGGTCGTTTACTGATCACATAGTCGATCCCTAATTTTTCTGCGTCTTCAAAATTCAACGTGACCGAAAACATATCTGGACGATCTAAAATGAACTTTGTATCTTCCTTAGCGATAAAAGCTCTTGTATGAGCATACCGATTATAATACTTCTCGTATTCTTCTTTCGGATCGATTTTCTTCCATGCAGCTATATCTGGATAAAAGCGTACTGTATTGAAGGATTTCACTCCCAATGTTGGGGTGAAGTTATATAATTCATCTTCAGACAACCAAACTTTACCAGGATCTTGTTGATCGATTTTTTGGATTTCTTTTGCCAGTGTTTTTTCAAAAATCGCTCCTGTACCTTCTACGACTGGATTGACGAAAAAGCCAGATACGATAACTAAGGCGGCAAAAGCGAGGTAAAACAAGCGTCTCCAGCCAAATAATGCAAAAGCTAAAATCACTGTTCCCAACACAGCAACTGCGATGGTTTCAAAATCCGAAAAATAATTATCCATTTTCGAATGCGTAATCGCATAGAAATAAGACCATGCATTTACTGCCAACAAAATGAATTTATACCAAATAGGAATAACATCTTCTCTCCAAATATAAGCGATAAACCAGATCGATAATAAACAAGCCGCAAAACTAAAAGTAAGGATGGCTCTTAATGGAGGAACATAAGACAGCAGAGTGATTTCTGCTAGCCATTTTGGCAACCCAACGGTAATCCAAAAGATAGAAAACAGACAAAAAATCATCAAAATACGTCCCAGTAACTTTTGTTCGCTATCTTTTTTGCCAAATAACACAAATGGACTTGCTAGGAATACAGTTGGAAAAAAGTGATAGAACAGGGCCACTTCAGAGTTATTCGAATAGTTGATATCTTCAAAAGGAATTTTCCAATTTGTAAGGAAAGAAAAAAATTCGCCAATCGTCCACTTTCCTCCAGTACTTACCCGTTTTCCTGGATATAAGGTATTCAAAGAAGCTAACAATGCGTCTTTTGACGTTAGCCAGAAATGAACCATGACTCCGCCAATAAATAAAACTGCCCCTCCAATCAACACTACATCCAACAGATCCCATGAAACTTTCTTGCTATAGTAAATAAGCAGGCCAACAAAATAAAAAATCAGCAAGTACGCCAGCATCACTTGATGGGCTGGGTAAATCACTAAAATAAACCCAATACCGAAAATAACCACCAAAAGCATCATCAACGTTCGTAGCCATTTTTTATCATGATTGTAGAAATAATGATAAAAAGCAGTCATCAGTCCCAAAGTAAAGAAAATCAAATCGCCCACATGTTGCATGAACCACCACTGGACTGCTGGAGAAAATGTCAGCGCAAATGCACCGATTAGCGATAGAGCTTTTTTTCTCTTCGTTAATATCATCAGTACTTCGAATCCAAGCAAGACCATGACGACTAATTTCATCGCCCAATAAAAGGAAAGTCCTCGATCTCTTCCGAGGAAAAAGAATCCCCAGTTGAATGGTTTTCCGATAACCGTAATATCCTTTACAGGAGAATTATACGCAATGATCATGTTTTGTCCGTTTAATGAATAATCCTCGTTCACCAACGGAAAGTCCTCTTCAGCTTGTGAGAGGTAAAAAGGTGTCTGCACCAGCCATTCGTCTGACCGCACTTCCCGATTCTGTCCAAAAATCACATCAGTTTTTTTCCCATCGTCTCTTTGCGACACATATTTATCCCAAACACCAAGTGAACTTCCGTTTAAATTAAAAGTAACGATGACCACGATGACTAAAACGCCAATAAGATAGCGGAGTTTTAGAAACAGGTCAAGCACCAAATTCGAATCTGCCTGGTTCGCTTTTGGCTTTTCTTTTCGTCGTGCACTTCTTGTTTGTTTTTCCATATCATGCTCCAAATTCTATTTGATAAAAGGAAATTACTTATTCATTTTTTTGGCAGCTTCCAGCATTTGCGCAAGTGCTTCTTGCCAAGTTGGTATGACAAATCCTAACTCTTCTGTCTTTTTCAGGCTCATGACTGAATACTGCGGACGTGTTGCTTTTTGCGGAAATTCTTCTGACGTAACAGGTGCAACTTCTACATCTGTATCTTTCAATATTTCTTTTGCGAATTCATACCAAGAACAGCTATTTTCGTTCGACAAATGATAAATACCAAATGGTGCTTTTTCTTCGATGACATATACCATAAATTCTGCCAAAGTACGTGTCCAAGTTGGTCGCCCAAACTGGTCATTTACTACAGTCAGTTTGTCGCGGGTTTCCGCTAGGCGTTGCATCGTGAAGACGAAATTGTGTCCATAGATCCCGAAAACCCAAGAAGTTCGTATGATATAATAGTCTTCTAAAATCTCTTCTACTGCTTTTTCGCCTAATAATTTCGTACGACCATATTCATTTAGTGGATTCGTTTGGTCGTCTACTTCGTATTCTACATTTTTGTTTTTTCCATCGAAAACATAGTCTGTACTGATATAGACGAATTGAGCATTCACAGCTTTTGCTGCAAGTGCTACATTTCTTGTACCATCAACATTGATCTTCTCATCTAATTCTTTTGCTTCTTCTTCTGCTTTATCTACTGCTGTGTAAGCTGCACAATGGAAAATAACATCAGGTTTTAATTCTGTGATGTAAGCCATTGTTTTCTCGGCATCTGTGATATCCAAGTCTTTTGCATCTGTTGAAACATATTGCAGATTTTTTTCATCTAATAAATGGCGCAATTCTGTACCTAGTTGCCCATTTCCTCCAGTTAATAAAAACATATGATTATCCGCTCCTTGATTTTTATTTTAAAAAAGAGACAGGCGAGCGCCTGCCTCACATGTGTTTTTCCATTAATACAGTGACATTTTCTCTGTATTATTGTCCATTTTTGGCATATGCTGCTTCAACGGCCTCTTTTTCTTTTTTCCACCAGTCTTCATGTTCTTCGTACCATTTGATCGTGTCAGCCAACCCATCACGGAAGTTCGTAAACTCAGGCTTCCATCCTAACTCTTCCCGTAATTTTGTCGAATCGATTGCATAACGCAAGTCGTGTCCTGCACGGTCGTTTACATGGTCGTACGCATCTTTTGGTTGACCCATCATTTCTAAGATCAATTCCATCACGGTCTTATTATCTTCTTCACCGTCTGCACCGATCAGATAGGTTTCGCCAATTCTGCCTTTCGTCAAAATCAGCCACACTGCTGAAGAATGATCATTCGTATGGATCCAGTCACGAACATTCTTTCCTTCGCCATATAATTTTGGACGAATACCGCTTAAGATATTCGTTACTTGGCGAGGAATAAATTTTTCAATATGCTGATAAGGACCATAGTTGTTTGAACAGTTTGAAATGGTTGCACGTAAGCCAAAAGAACGCACCCATGCTTTTACTAACAGATCTGAACCAGCTTTTGTAGAAGAATATGGACTTGAAGGATTATATGGTGTTTCCGCAGTGAATTTTTCTCCTTCGCCTTCCCCATGTCCTGGCAGGTCTTCACGTAATGGAAGATCGCCGTAAACCTCGTCAGTAGATACGTGATGATAGCGTACATCATACTTGCGGCAAGCTTCTAAAAGTGTATACGTACCAATGATATTCGTTTGTACAAATGGGAAAGGATCTTTTAATGAATTATCGTTATGGGATTCTGCCGCGTAATGAACAACTGCGTCCGCTTCTTTTACTAGACGGTCCACTAATTCTGCATCTGCAACATCTCCTACGACCAATTCTACGCGATCGCTAGGAAGTCCAGCCAAGTTCTCTTTGTTTCCTGCATAAGTCAGTTTATCCAAAACAGTGACATGCACTTCTGGATGATTGTTTACCACGTAATGAACGAAATTAGAGCCGATGAATCCGGCACCTCCGGTAACAATGATGTTTTTCATAAGAAAATTTCTCCTTAATTCTTAGATTTCTCCGTAAACAAATGGATTTTCTGCTTCAAATTCTTTTAATGTCGGATGACGGTGATCTTTTTCCGACATAATCGCTCTTGATGGATCAATTGGCCAATCAATCGCTAAATCTGGATCATCAAATGCGATGCCCCCATCTGCTTCTGCATTATAGTAATTATCACACTTATAAAGGAAGTTCACATTTGGTGTCAAAGTAACGAATCCATGGGCATATCCTTTAGGTACAAGCAACTGTCGATGATTATGTTCAGATAAGATAAATCCGTCCCATTGACCATAAGTCGGGCTACCTTTGCGGATATCCACTACTACATCTAAAACTGCTCCAGTGACTACCCGAATCAATTTTGTCTGTGCAGCTTCTCCTTTTTGGAAATGAAGCCCCCGAAGGACACCAGCTTCAGCTGATAGTGAATGGTTGTCTTGAACAAAGTCATATTTCAATCCATGTTCTGCAAATTTTGCTTTTGAATAACTTTCTGTGAAGAAACCGCGATGATCGCCAAAGACGTCCATTTCTACGATTTTGACATCTGTTAATTTTGTATCTGTTACTTTCATCTGTAAGGACTCCTTATTCAGCGGCCAAATTCAATAAATATTGACCGTATTGATTTTTTTTCAATGGCTGTGCAAGGGCCAGCAATTGTTCCTTATCGATGTAGCCCATACGGTAAGCAATTTCTTCCAAACAAGCCACTTTTAAGTTCTGACGTTTTTCAATTGTTTCGATAAAGGTAGATGCTTCAAGCAATGATTCATGTGTTCCTGTATCAAGCCAAGCAAATCCGCGTCCCATAAGTTCTACGGATAGTTTTCCTTTATCCAAATATGCTTTATTGACATCCGTAATCTCTAGTTCTCCACGTTCTGAAGGTTTGATACCTTTAGCGATAGAAATTACCTCATTGTCATAAAAATAAAGGCCAGTTACAGCGTAATTTGATTTTGGCTGAGCAGGCTTTTCTTCAATCGACAAAGCTTGCATATTCTCATCAAATTCTACTACACCAAAGCGTTCTGGATCATTGACATGATAGCCAAATACTGTCGCGCCTGTATCTTTTGAAGCTGCTCGTTGCAACATTTTAGACAGACCGCCACCATAGTAAATATTGTCCCCTAATACCAAGCAGACACTATCATCTCCAATAAATTCTTCTCCAATGATAAACGCTTGTGCCAATCCATCTGGACTTTCTTGTACTGCATATTCGATCTGCAGTCCTAAATCATTTCCGTTTCCAAATAATTCCTTGAAACGTGGTGTATCTTGTGGCGTTGAAATAATCAGAATTTCTTTGATTCCCGCCAACATCAGAGTAGACATTGGATAATAAATCATTGGTTTGTCATAAATCGGCATCAATTGTTTCGATGTTGCCTTTGTTAAAGGGTACAGACGTGTTCCGCTGCCCCCAGCAAGAATGATTCCCTTCATGGATATCTGCTCTCCTTTTTGATTTCAAATTTCACTTTGTTATTATCTCATCAATTGTTATATTTGTCATGGAAATATTAAGGATTTAAACATCTTTTATCAACGTTTAAACCATTTTCGTTTGATCAACGCCGTAATCAGATGAACACGCCAAGAAATTTTTTGCCGTAATTTAGAATGTGTTTCAATCTCACTCGCGTTTAAATCATGTCTTCGGTACAGAGTTAACGGTTCTCTTAGGAACCCAGTCTTCTTTCCTCCCAGCAAACCAATCCACATATCATGCATCGGCACTTCTGACGGGATCGGCAAAATATCGGGTTTTAAAGAAGACCGGAAAGCCATACCAGCACCAATATAGTGACTTCTTATCACATTATTAAGCCATCCTTCTTTGGAATTTCGAAACGAAAAATACGAATCATGGATCTCTTGCAGCTCGCTGTCCACAATGATTAAATCAGAAACTACTACTAGCTGATCCGGATTCTGCTCAAAATAGTCAGTGATCTTTTTCACTTTTGTCTCCAACCAAACATCATCTTGGTCTGCCAAAAAGATTAGATCTCCTTTCGTCTGCTGGATCGCATAACCAAAATTAGCGATCAATCCTTGACGAGGCCCCGAAAAAAGCTGGATTCGCTTATCTTTTTCTGCGTATTCAGTTAATATATCCCATGTATCATCTACTGACCCATCATCAGAAATGACTACTTCATCTTCTGCTGAAAGCTGAGATAAAATACTATCTAACTGCTCTCTTAAATATCTGCCTCCATTAAAGGTAGCTATACAAACCGAACGCACGAATTCACACCTTCCAATTCTTAACATATGAGCGCAAAGTCATCCGCCAGATATGCCGGTTTTTGACGGTCAAGAACTGTTTAGCTGTTCTTAACAATAATTGTCGTCGGTGACTGGATAAATGCCTTTGATCATATTCATGATAAAATCGATTTTCTGCTTGTAAAATAGAACGGTATCGATTACTTGAAACTTTTTCATAGTCTAAAACCGAAAGATCATGTTCCATTCGTACAGGAAGGATCTCCACAGTTTTTTCCAACTGATCCACTTTCCAAAACAGCCAATGATCCAAAAAATCTAAAGAAAAAGCAGGATTAAACCCGCCAATCTTTTTTAGAAATTTGACAGACCAGGCAACACCTGAATTGATTGCCATGATTCGTTCAGCTGTTGGGCCTTCAACTTCTACTGCTTGAGCTGTACGATTGATATAACGATCTGAATATAGGGGAGAAACTTGTCGGCTCCCAGAAAAAATCATCGGAACTGCAGCAACACATTCATCTGTAAAGGTTACTTTACGCAATAGTTCAAAATAATCGTCGACTAGCCTCGTATCCTGATCCAGAGTGACGAGACAACGTGTTCCTTCATCTGCTTGAGACAACGCAAAATTATAAGCCACCGCTAAACCAGGATTTTGCGGATCATGATGATAAACGATATTTTCTTTTTCAAACAGCTCATTTTGCTGCCTTTGAGGACTATTATCGTAAATAATAAGCTGAATTTGCTTTTCGCTAAGTGCTTTGCTTAATGGTCCATAAGCTGGAGATTGACTGAATAGTTGCTGATAAAGCACAACGACTACTAATATTTCTGGTTTCATCAGAAAAAACGCCACCCCCACTTATTGAAAAATTTCATCATAGAAGTCAAAAACACGCGAAACAGTTTTGCATTTCGATGCGCACCCTTCCCGTAAAAATGGATAACTGCATAAAAGGGTGTGTACAATAACTTGTAACCTGCTTTTTCAAAACTCAAACACAAGTCGTTGTCTTCAAAGTACATGAAGAAACGCTCATCAAACCCCTTTATCTCTTTAAATTTATCAATATCAGCTACCATAAAACTACCTGAGATCATCCGTACATAACTATTAGCATCAGTAGGCAATCCTCGGCATTCAAACACAGCCAGTCGTTTGTCAAACTTTTTTTTGACCCATTTGAAAGGCACAAAGCGCAAAACGTAATCAAAAACAGCCAGCTGCTCACGGATGAGGTGCTGAGTTGTTCCATCTTCATTAAGAATCTTAGGTGCTAACATCGCACATTCCGGATGTTCTTTCAATAACAAGACCAATGCTGTAACTGTCTCTTCATCCACTAAAATATCTGGGTTACAAATAATGCCATAGCGAGAATCGCTAGCTATCAGATTGTGATTATGTCCATAACCAAATCCGGAATTTTCATCATGAAAATAGATATCGATGTAGGGATATTTCCTATACTCTGTTAGTCTTTTTTTGTACTCGGGAAGTGAATTGTTGTCAAAAATTCGGATTTTTACTGCTGTTTCATCTTTTACAGTTGAAATAAAATTATCTAGTGTCCGAAAAATTTTATCACTGTTTGCCGTCACAATACTAATAAGGATCGGCTGGTTTAATTTGTTATTCATCTATATGACGGTTCCATTTCTTCAAATATTTCTGTTTTACTTGCGTACGGTACTCTTTATTCCCTAAAAATCGCAATGTTTTTAAAATAAACTGATGTTTCTCATTGATCAGACCAATCAATTCAAATAATAAAATTGCAGCAAACAACATGGCAATAATCAATATGATCGTTCCGATTCTTCCAGTATAATTCATGACCATAGCTGTGAAAGAAAACATCAAAGCCATCGCATAAATCGTCAGGACAGCACCTTTATGAGTAAAGCCTAAACTGATTAGTCGGTGATGAAGATGTTTTTTATCTGCTGTAGAAAAAGAAACACGGTTTGCTTTTCTCCTAATGATAGCAAAAAACGTGTCTGTTACCGGCACTCCCATGACGATCAGCAAAGAAATCGATGAAACAAAAGTCACGTTCTTCAGCCCTTGTAGTGAAAGGACGGCCATCATAAACCCTAGGAATAGAGCTCCTGTATCGCCTAAATAAATCTTTGCCGGATAAAAATTGTAAGGAAAAAAACCGATAATACTTGCTACAAGACAGAAAATAACAACTGGAATATACACTGTAGAAGCATGGAGGAAAAAATATCCAATGATTCCTATCGTAATTAAACCGATCAATGAAATCCCTGCCGCCAGCCCATCCAAACCGTCAATCAGATTGACCGCATTCGTGATACCGAAGATCCAAAAAATCGTTACGGGAAAACTAAGCCAGCCTAGTTGGATATATCCAATAAAAGGAAGCGTGAAGGAATCAATACGTATATCTGCTACAAAATAAATAATAAGAGAAGCAATCAAGATCCCTATACTTTTTTGTTTAGGTGTCAGCTCATATTTATCATCGAGCACTCCTGTGACTATGATTACTAAAGAAGCAATCAAGATCGGTACAATATACGATTGAGGGATAATTTTACGGAATAAGAATAAAGTCGATATAACAAATGAAATAAAGATAGGCAGTCCGCCCGCTGAAGGCATTGGAACTTTATTTATTCTTCTTTCATTTGGTTTGTCGACCATACCTGTTTGTACTGAAATGATTTTGAATACAGGTGTTAATATCAGTGATAATAAAATTGTCAGAAAAAATCTTATAACCATACTAAAAGAAACAAGCATATGGGCACCTACTTTAATTAAGAGTCATAATTATTATAAATTATATATGTCTTTTTGACTATCTTTTTATATCTTCTCAAATGTCCGCAAAGCCTTATTTTATCGGCTCTACGGGCATTTTGCTTTTGTGGTAAACCTCGCATATCTAGGTCTATCTTCTTATATTTTCCCTGTCAATCGTGGTTAAAATCGTGGTAAATACTTCTATGCGATTAGACGCTGAACCTCTGATTTTGCGGTATCTATGGACGCATGAGCGTACCAGTTCATTGTGATACTGATGTTTGAATGCCCCATGATATACTGTAAATCTTTCGGGTTCATGTTCTTGCTTGCCAGCCTTGTGCAGAATGTATGGCGTAGCGTATGCGGTGTAATATGTGGCAAGGGATTGTCCTTGTGGTGCTTGTTGTATTTCTTTACCATACGGATAAATAAGGCGTTATAATCAATGGCAACTTTTGGATTACCTTTCGGATTGATAAACACAAAACCGCTGTGTCCGTCTACCTCTATCGACTTTATCTTTGGTCGGCTGTTGATAACCCGTTGAAATGCCTGTATCGTTTCTTTGCTTAATGGCACTTGCCTTATCCCGCTTTTCGTCTTAGGCGTTTCAATATAATAGCCCTGTTCCTTACTCTTTAGTAACTGGTGGTCGATAATCACAACTTCATTCTTGAAATCAATGTCGGCTACTGTCAGTCCGCACAGTTCCGAGATACGAAGTCCTGTCTTTAACAGTATCAGCACATCATCATAATGCTTGTGATACACGTTGTCCGTCTTAATAAATGACAATAAGGCTTGCTCCTGTTCCTCTGTCAATGCGACTTTCTCTTTGGTATCATTTTCTATGACTTCACTTAGCTTGAAATCAAAAGGGTTTTTCCTCACATAATCATCTTGTATGGCTATGTAGAATGACGCTTTTAACGAGCGTTTATGGTTGTTAATGGTATTGTAGGAAAAGCCTTTGTCTTTCATGCGTAACGCCCATTCTTTAGCGTCAGAGGGTTTTATCGTATCAATGCTCCTAGCACCTAACTTGTCCTCTTTTAATAACCGCATGAGTTGTTCCCGTTGTTTCTGTGTGCTTTTCTTCACATTTGTCCTCTGTGCGTTCTGTTTGGCATAGAGTTGGCAAAGCGTCATTTTCTTGCCTGTGCTGTCGATACCGTCCTCAATATCCCGTCTTATCTGCTGTTCCAGTTCTCGAAGTGAGGGTTTTTCCCGTTTTCCCTTTGGTGTCGGGTCTGTGGGTGTCAATCTCCAAGCATACACATATTTTGTGTTTCCAAATGCGTCTACATATTTATATAAGTATTTTCCGTCTGTTCGTTGGCTCTCTCCAGTATGCAGGATACGACCTTTGTTATCCCGTCTTTTTTCTTTCATGGTGTCTGCTCCTTTCCTTGTTGGAAAGAGCCTTGATATGACTTGTGTTCATCATAACACATACAAGGCTCATTTGCATTAGATTGCGTCCAATTTATCAATAACCTTTTCAAACTGTCGGCGTTTAATCTGTATGCGGTTGCCATTCATAATGAGCCAGCCAGCGTCCTTGTTTTCCTCTGCCAATCGTCTTAACTTGTTTTCTCCAATGCGGAAATACTTTGACGCTTCTTCAATGGTAAGGGTGTATTTTTCCCATACGGGAATATCCTGTGTATTACTCATAAAACACCCCCTCACTTTCGATTACGTCTGATATGTCCGTACACATCTGTTCCACAAGCATTTCCTGTTTTTCAGAAAGGTGGGTACATTCATCAATCATTTTCATGTAGTTTGAACCTGTCAGCCTGTCGATTTCCTCTATCATCACGATTGACGGCATGACCTGTCTTTCCAGCCATTGCAGAGTGCGTTCCATATTGACAGGTACAGGGTTCATTTCAAAAGGTAAACTGTCATGGGAAATGAATATCTCCCACAATGGATAGTCAGGAAATTCCACAAAATCGGTAATGAGATAAAACACCAGCCCATGAGGGTTATACGTCAATAACAGTTCTTCAACTGCCTGTACCGCCTTTTTGTCACGCAGACGAATTTCAAAACGGTTGATAATATCGGTATGTTTCTTTTTCGTTGCCTGTTCCTTTTGTTTTTCATACAGGCAGAAATATTTTGTGCTTGCCTTTGAGCCGATATAAAGGGTACTTGCTAAATTACGGTTTTTTCCGCTTAATTTTCCACCTTGTACATTTTCATAGTTTTTACAGCGACATTCCGCACCACCATTTCTGTATTTTTCAGATAGCACAGGAATATCCAGCAGACCGCACATATCATTGATTGCCAAGTCAAAACGTCGGATAACACCGCCACAGTCAAGACAGCGGTTTAAGAATGAATACCAGTCCCTGTTCTGTGCCTGTAAGACATATTCCATGTTGCGTGAGCCTGCCCCTTTTAATTCTAAAAATACGCCCATGTGTTCATCATCAGAAGCCATGACCTTGATTTCCCCGTAAGCATAATGCTCCTTATAGCCATAATACCCATAGTCATAATGGATAAAATAATCTGCTTTCATGCCAAGCACCTTTCGGATAACTTCCAATGCGTCAGTCGTTGGAAAACGGACAGACAGATAATCAACGAGCAGATAAAAAGGCTTATCGCAGATATAGTAATTCAGACAACGCAGGATAATGTTCTGTGTTTCCTTGCTGGCGTTAGCTTTTCCGTTCTCAAAGCGGTTGATACTATATCTTGATACATGGGTAAGACTTGCAAGTTCTCCTTGTGAAAGACCGCTGGCAAGACGTTTGTTCTTCATTTCAAGTGCAAATTCTAAATTGTTCATTGTATTCCTCCAATCCCACAATAGCCTTGAAATACCTGTAAACCACCTTTCAAAAAGTGTGATATGTACTATCTTCTTAAAACCTCTCATTACTACTCACAGGTTTGGGGGTGTATGGTTTTTGACTTGTCTTTTGTGAAATAGTGCCCCCCTGTTAGATAACGGGGGCACAGACAAGGCTCGCAGGCTCGCCAGCCGACAAAGCATTTCTTCCCCTTGACACAAGGTGTCATGGCGGTAAGCCTGAGAGGCTTCCGCCACCGTGTCAGAAATACTTTGTCAGCAAGTTCTGTTTTGCCTTTTCTAACAAGTTCCATTTCAACCGATATTCATATCTACGGATTTAATCAGATAGGTATTTCTTTTTGAATGTTTTTATATTTCATTCTATTGTGCTTATTCGATTACAAGAACATAGTAATTCTTATATGCTTATTTGTCAATATCTTTTTTTGCCTTTACAAATCATATTAAGCATGATAGACTTATAATAGCGAAGATATAACGAGATATGGAGGGTTATGCAATGAAAATAAGCCATTTAGGAAATAATATACAGACCATAAGAAAATTTAGGGGAATGAAACAACAGGAACTTGCGGACAAAATCGGTATCAATATGCAGAGCCTTTCCAAGATTGAAAGAGGGTTGAACTATCCTGCCTATGAAACGCTGGAAAAGATAATGGAAGTGCTGGACGTTACGCCCAATGAATTGTTGTCGGGAGAATGGAAGTATGTCAATCAATCTGAAAAGGAAGTCTGTCAGTTTTTAAGAGCCGAAGAACGTCTAAATGCAGAACTGAAACATGGACACTATGATAACTTCTTTGACAGCGAGGAAGAATGGCTGGAATATGAGTTAGAAAAGTTACGGGAATATATTACAGACTATATCAACGGGAAAAGCATTGAAGCGTCCGACCTTTACCCAATCAAAGAATTTATCCAGCATTTGAAGTTTCAAAAATTATTAGACCGCTATGATGATTTATACAGTATGGATATGTTTGGGGAAAGCATAGAGGGACATAAGTATAAGACACCTTATCAAGTCGTGAAAATGATAAACCCGAACTCAAAAGAAGATATGGAACTGTTACGAGAAGTATTAAGGAATAACAATTTTGATGATGAGGACGAGTAACTTTTTTCCTCTTGCGAGAAGATACAGCAAACAAAAAGCCCGATCAAGAGTGCAAAGCACCACCAATGGTGGCAAAGCTCTTGACAGGGCTTTTTCTTTTCTGTTGTGGGCAATCAAGAGGAAGAAAGGGATAAAATCTGATTTGTGGTAAATCAGGCAAAGGCAACGCAGGTATCACAGTATGAATTGACACCGCATAAGGAAAGCAACTGGAAGATTGTAGAATAAATGAAAAAGGCTTGCATTCTGCATTTTTATAAAATTGCAAGTCTTTATATTGACAAGCATAAAATACTAAGATATACTTTAATCAGACCAACGGTTTGTATTGGAGGTAAGTTATGGCACGAAATAAATATCCAGAAGAAACAGTAAAACTCATTTTAGATGTTTCTACAAAAATGTTTTGTGAAAAAGGATATGATAACACATCATTGCAAGATATTATCAATGAAACAAAACTTTCTAAAGGTGCTATTTATCATCATTTCGATTCAAAGGAAGATATTTTAAAAGCAATTTTTCAAAGAATTGGAAATGAAAATGCAGTAATATTTGCTAAAATTAGAGATAACGATAGTTTAAACGGTTTAGAAAAGTTAAGAGAAATATTTAAGACAGCGGTATTCAATTCTAACCAAAGCGTTTTATTGACAGTTTCTCCTCAACTATTAAACAATCCTCGTTTTCTTGCTATGCAAATAGAACAAATGTATGAAATTGTAGTACCTGAATTTGTTGAACCCGTTTTAGAACAAGGTATCAAGGATAAGTCTTTGGAGATTGAAAATTCACATGAAATTGCAGAAGTTATCATGGTATTAAGTAATGTATGGCTCAACCCATTAGTTGAAATGACGGATAAAGAGGGTATGGAAAAACGTTGCAATACATTCAATGCCCTTTTAAATGGAATAGGCATAGACACATTATTAGACGAAGAAACAATTTCTGCATTTATACAGTTTTGTAAATAACTGTATTTGTTATCCCTATACGATAGACTGCTCTATAAAAGAGCAGTTTATTTAAACCATTATATAAACCGACGGTCTGTTTGATTAAATAAAAAGGAGAGATTTTATGCAAGCAGAAAAAAAACTTTTTAATCGTGATTTTATACTTGTTGTTATAGGACAGATAATTTCTTTATTTGGAAACGCTATCCTACGATTTGCATTACCGTACTATTTGTTAAAAGAAACTGGTTCATCAGCTTTGTTTGGTATTGCTACAGCCTGCTCTTTTTTACCTATGGTTATTTTGTCGCTGGTAGGTGGTATTATTGCTGACAGGACAAATAAAAGAAACATTATGGTCATACTAGATTTTGTAACAGCAATCATAATTTTAGTATTTTATTTGTCATTGGGAAAAATTCCTATCATACCTTTGTTTATTGTTGCTTTGATGTTACTTTATGGTATTTCTGGTGCATATCAACCAGCGGTACAAGCAAGTATTCCTCTATTGGTATCATCAGATAAACTTACCGTCGGTAATGCTATAATAAATCAAGTAAATACTTTAGCAAACTTTATCGGACCAGCTATAAGCGGAGTAGTTTTTCAATTTTATGGTATCAATCCCATTTTAATTGTTAGTATTATATGTTTTACTTTTTCAGCCATTATGGAAATTTTTATCCATATTCCACACCAAAAAAGACCTCGTGAAGTAGGTGTAATTGCAGTTGCTAAAAACGATTTAAAAGATAGTTATACCTTTTTGAAAAAGGAGAAACCCATTTTTATATCCGTAATCTTTTTGGTTTGCATTTTCAATTTGGTTTTAAGTGCTGTTTTAATTGTTGGTCTGCCTATCTTAATTTCTGAAGTTTTAAAAATGCCAGATACACTATATGGTTTTTCACAATCAGCATTATCATTAGGTGGTTTATGTGGTGGTATTTTAACAGCTCTTGTTGCTTCAAAGTTAAAACTAAAAAACCTTTATACCTTGTTACTTATTTGTTCTGTTTCTGTTTTACTTATGGGAATTTCGCTATTTTTAGAATTGCCTGCAATAGTTTCCTACTGGGTAGTTACAGTGATGTGCTTTGTGGCTATGGGTGTATCTACTATGTTTGTTGTTCAAATTTACACTCTTGTTCAGACACAAACACCACCGCAATTAGTAGGAAAGATAATGGCTACGCTGGTAGCAGTTGCTATGTGCGGTCAACCTATTGGACAAATGGTTTACGGTATTTTATTCGATGTATTTATACAAGAAACATGGGTTGTTATGTTTGTAGCTTCTATTGCTTCAATCATGATTTCAATATATTCAAAAAGAATTTTTCAAAAGTTAGAGATATAATACAAGGGGTTAAATAGTATGTTAGGCTAAAAACAATATATAAAAGAAAATTTGAAATCTGCTAAAAGGATAGTGTTATAAAAGAAAGAGTAATATTGCAGTATTTAAGGCTCGCACAAATATATGTTTTGTGTGGGCTTTTTTCTTACCATTTTTCTGTATTTCTAAAGGGTATAAACGGTATTCCGTTTATATATTTCAGCATTAGCAGAAAGGGGGTGAGATTATGAGGACATCTTCTTTCGAGCATATCGTCAGATTACAGTTCAATTCTTTAATGCTGATTGTCATTAAGAACAAAGTGAAAAGTCGAAACAGACAGCTTGCAAGACATTCTAAACGTGAAGTATTGTTTTGTGAAATAGCCGAAACGAAACAAGTTGAACGTGGAACGATTGATACCTGTTTTTATGATTGTGTATCATTTAAAGTCTTGCACTTTACAATTTATGTATCTGATGAAACACTTGGTACAGTTTTACATAGACTGTCAGAAAAACAGCGTAGTGCGATTTTATTACGTTATTTTCAAGGAATGAACGACAGAGAAATTTCAGAACTGTACCATGTATCACGTTCTGCTATTTGCAGTAGAAGAACTAGAGGACTAAGGAAGTTAAAAATGCTTTTGAGCGAAAGGAAGTAAAGAAATGAGTAAAGATTATGGCTATCCCTCTTTTGAATTGATTTGCAAAGCGTCAAGCGGAGATGAAATGGCAGTTAAAGAGATTTTGAAGTTTTATGACGGTTATATTTCTAAATTATGCTTGCGTCCTTTTTACCACTCTGAAAGTGGTAAAATCATTATGCAGGTTGATGAAGAACTAAAAGGAGAAATTCATACAGACATGATGAAAGCAATATTGAAATTTGAAATCGGAGTGAAGTAATCAACTGTATAAAAAAGGCTCTTCGTCAAATTGTGTTGGCGAAGACAAATTTGAATAAAACTTAGTCCGATATGCGGCGCGTTCTGTGCGCCGCATATTTTTTTAGTTTTCAAAGATCAGACCTTGTTGTAAATAGATCCGTGCCCGAAAGTTATAAAAGTTGCGATAACCAAACGCAATTCGTTTAATCAGCTTGATCTTGTTATTCAGCCCCTCAGTGACGCCGTTTGAGTGGGGCACCTTAAAGGCATTTGAAATACCCGATTGGTAGCGATGGAAGATCGTGAATTTCTTTTTAAACGACTGAGGTAACGTAGATGAAATTGTTTTAAGGGTTTCTTGAAAGCCTTCCGTACCTCGTTTAACGAAATAATAGCGTAATAATTGACAAAAATGATACGCAGTTCGCAATTCTTCGTTGTAGCTTAACAGCTCATCAACGATTTCTGTTTGACTAATTGGTCGTTTAAACAGTCGATGATAATGCCGTTTGAGTGGCTCCAATGTCGTGGAATCTTTGAGTAAGAGTTTCCAATATCGCTTGAGCCGACGGTACTTCTTCTGATTTTCAGAGTGTGAGGTTCGAAAACGATTCATGATCTGGACACGTAATTGATTGAAGCTGCGATTGATGTGTTGGACAATATGAAAGCGGTCAGTTACGATCTCCGCATTTGGAAAGACTGTTTTAAGCAACTGACAATAGCTGGCATTCATGTCCATCACTAGGTACTTGACCTTTAAACGGGCCTTTCTAGGAAAGCGCAGGAAGTATTGAGTTAGTTTGTAAAGTCTGCGATCTTCAAGGATCGTAAATAGCTGATTGGTTGTCCCATCAACACAAATAAAACTCATGGAACCAGAAACAGACTTCATTGATTTGAACTCATCCATACACAACACCGTCGGAAGGAAGTTCATACGTGGCTGGTAATGCTTCGTTGCTTCACGCAAGATCCGTGTCACCGTCCCATCCGAGACGAAGTACTTCTTAGCGATTAGTTTACGTGATTGATTTTCGTACAGTTCCATGAGAATCGCCTGCTTCAGTTCCTTTGTTAGTTGATGATGTTCATCAACTAAGTCCGTTTTCGCAGAAAAGGTCCGTCCACAATCATGGCAGAGAAAACGGGTACGTTTTAATTCTAAAATAGTCAACTTTTCTTTGACTTTCAACATCTGAGTGCGTGTCGTATAGGAACCGTTGCGGATAATACGAATCGATCCACAGTGTTCACAATGGGAAGGTGAGTCATCCAATCTCCCTTTAATAAACTGCGCTTGAACGCCTTTATATTCTTTTTCAATCAGCCATTCTTCATCAAAAAATAAATGTTTATCTGTTAATCCGAGTAATTTTCTAGTATGATTATCCATTGAGAGACTCCTTTGGTAGGGTGACGTTTTGGTCGACTAAATTTTACCAAAAGTGAGTCTCTTTTTGAGTTGAAACGAAGAAAAAAGTGTTAGTAGAAAATCGCTTTCGATTTTCCACCAACACAAAATATTATAGAACCATAAAAAAATCGGGAGATACACAGTTTCGTGCTATCTCCCTTAGTAGTTTTACGGTCATATCAAGGCTCATTCAATCGTGGTAAATTCGTGGTAAGATGAGTGTTTTTCTATACTTCAAAATGCTTGAATGTATAGTGTTTATGCGGATAATTGAAAATTAGATATAAAATTTCAAATAAATTACTGATATAAATTTACAATAAGAACTCTTGTTTCTACTTTTTTTTATGAGAAAATTTAGTTTTCAATTTATTGAACCATTTTCGGCTTGGATCTCGACGTTTTTTGATTTGATGACCCGTCACGTATTCTTGAACAACTGCATTGATGATTCCGCCCAAAATGATGATCGTAGCAGCAAAATTAAGCCAAAGCATGAGTACAATAAAACTTCCTATGATCTGATAACCGCTGATCCTCGTTGCAAAATACCTAGCATAGATACTAAACACTTGTGATAACAGCATCCAGCCGACAGTAGCGAAGATCGTGCCCGGAATGATCGTCTTCAACTTCAACTGAGCATTAGGGACAATTAAATAAATCAAGAACATGATGACAAATAAAGCTACCAATGTGATTGGCCACTTCAAAGTTTGGAACTGATCGATAAAGTTCACGGGTATTTGTACGATTGGCTGAATAGCATCCAAAATCAGCTGTCCCAACCCAAGAACGATAGTTACCCCACTAATAGCAATCATGAACAAGACAATGACAATTAGTGAGAAGAAACGGACGATCAAAAAATTTTTTCTATTTTCTACGCCATACGCTTTATTCATCGCAATTTGCAAAGCATTGATACTTTGACTTGCAGACCATAAAGCCGCTAATGCAGAAACGGATAACAAGCCTCCTGAACTTTGTGTCAAAAGGTCTTTGATTGCAGGACCGATAAACTGGTAAACGGTCTCAGGAATCACTTCTCGTAAATAGGTCAGTACAGTCTCTTGATCGATGTGGAGAAACGGTAAAATATTACCAAAAGCAATAATCAATGGAAATAAAGACAAGAGTAAATAATAAGCAACGACGACAGAGGTCGTACTCATTTCTGAATCAGTGATGCGCTTTTGAGTCGTCTCAATAAAGCGCATCAGATTTTCATTTTGTTTTATTTTGTTCCAAACTTTCATGTACCTCTCCCGTACCTATTGACTGGATAGATCAATAAGTGCCTTCTTCTCCTTGTGATGTCAAAATTCTTGGACCATCTTTAGTAATAGCCAATGTATGTTCATATTGGCAAGAAAGTCCGCCGTCTCTTGTATACGCAGTCCAGCCGTTAGGATCCATTTTCATTTTCCAAGTTCCGGTATTAACCATAGGTTCGATCGTGATAACCATGCCTTCTTTCAACCGCAACCCTTTTCCAGCTTCTCCGTAATGAGGAACTGCTGGTTCTTCATGAATCGTAGGACCAACGCCATGACCAATAAAATCACGAACGATCGCTAGATTTTCGCCTTCTACATAAGTTTGGATAGCATGACCGATGTCACCAATCCGATTCCCTACTTGTGCTTGCTCAATACCGATGTACAAAGCTTTCTTCGTTACTTCCATCAATCGGTCGATCTCAGGTGTAGATTCTCCAACTACATAGGCCCAACAAGAATCAGAAATGCCGCCTTTCAAATCGATACACATATCGACTTTTACCAAATCACCGTTTTTCAAAGGCTTTTTACGAGGGAATCCATGACAAATTTCATCATTTATACTGATACAAGTCGCATATTCATACCCTTCAAAGCCAATTTGCGCAGCAATTCCGCCATGACTCTCGATATAGTTTCTGACAAATACCTCAATATCCCAACTTGTGATTCCTGGTTTTATAAAATCACGCAGATTTTTATGTACATCTGCTAATAAAGCTCCAGATTCTGCCATCATTTCAATTTCACGTGCTGATTTTAAAGTAATCATATTTTCGTCTCCTTTTTACAAATCCCTCTCATTTTAACATAGCGGCATACATTTAGCCAAATGACATTCCCCAGGTGTCTCTAGGTTTTATTTTCTTTTCAATGATGTTTTGGTATAATTCATAATTGTTAAATAATTATAAACGAGGAGGCACATCATGGCTTTAGCAAAAATCGTATATGCTAGCATGACAGGAAACACTGAAGAAATCGCCGATATTGTTGCAGAAGCATTTGAAAATCTGGATATCGAAGTCGAAATCAACGAATGTACCCAAGTAGATGCAGATGAATTCGAGGAGGCAGATATTTGCGTAGTAGCTACTTATACATACGATGATGGCGATCTGCCTGATGAGATCGTAGACTTTTATGAAGACTTGCAAGAATTGGATCTATTGGGAAAAATTTACGGTGTCTGCGGATCTGGTGATACTTTTTACGATGAATTCTGCAAATCGGTGGATGATTTCGATGCTGCTTTTGCAAAAACAGGCGCATCAAAAGGAGCCGAAAATGTTAAAGTGGATCTGAATGCTGAAGAAGAAGATATCGAAAATTTAGAAGCTTTCGCTAAAGAACTAGTCGCAAAAATTTAATATACTTGCAATAAAAGAGCCATCCAGATTTATTCAATCTGTATGGCTCTTTTATTCATTGCATTCATGGAAGAGTTCTTCGGGAGTTAAAAATGCATACGCTGTAAGAAAAACGAACTTTTCCTTATTTTGACACATCTCTTGTTACCTACTGATTTGTGGAACTTTTGAGTATATTCAATCGATTTCGATTGGTTCTTTGAATTTCAAGATAGCATCTATACTGTCTTGGATCATCTTTTCAATCTGTTCATCAGTTGGATGGATGATGCTTGAAGACATCAAAGCTGCGATCCCAGTAGCTATGATCCATGTCCCATTATACAAAGATTCGATCTGCTCTTCTGAAAGATTCACATAAGCTGGATCGCGTTTCACTGTATTCACAAAGTAAGTATAAGAGAAATTCTGCATCTCTTTTCCTCCACCATATTCTTCTAAGTACAGTGAACGATACAACTTCTTCTCTCTTCTTGCAAAATGGATATAATTAAAAGCAAGATCGATAATCGTATTCCCTGTATGCTCAACAGTGAACACTTCATATTGTAAATGATCATAGATCTGCTCAAAAAGAGCTTGTCTCAAGTCATCCATATTTTTAAACTCAAGATAAATCGGTTGCGTGGAACAATTCATTTTGTTCGCGATGTTTCTCGCAGTAAATCGTGTAAATCCATCGGTGGCAGCTACTTCATAAGCAGCTGCCAAAATCTGTTCTCTAGTAATCGTCTTTTTTCTTGCCATATTTTTTAATCTCCTTAATTTTTTTATAACGCTTCCACCATTGATTAATTTCATTGTAACATGTTTTTTTTGATATGCAAAATTAGTTTTTGATTTTCTTCACAAGCTGAAATAGCAAGTAGTAACATATATCATGAAACTTAACCTTAAAAAAATAACCTCCTTTTTTTATTTAAAGCCTCATTGTTTGAATCATAATTAAATGGTATCATGCTAATAGTTACCAGAAAAAATGGTGAGGAGGAATTTTTATTATGTTATCTGATTTTAATGAACTTCTAAAAAAATATGCACGCTTAATTGCAGAAACTGGCGTAGCCACAGAAAAAGGACACACAGTTGTTTTACAGATCAGCGTGGAACAGGCACCCCTTGCTCGATTGATCACACAAGAAGCTTATAAACTAGGAGCCGCTGAGGTTATCGTTCAATGGACTGACGACCAGATCCAAAGAGAATTTCTTTTACATGCTGCAACGGATCGTATTGAGAATGTACCACAATCTAAAATCGATCAAGCGGATGAATGGCTTGAAAAAGGAGCAAGCAGGATCAGCGTTGTTTCTGCCGATCCCGATGCATTTGCTGGTGTAGATAGCCATCGAGTAGCGTCTTATCAATCAGCGAATGGCAAAGCACTAATGAATTTACGCAAGGCAACTCAAGCAAATAAAGTCAGTTGGACTGTCGTGGCTGCGGCTGGTAAACAATGGGCAGCAAAAGTCTTCCCAGAACTGCCAGAAGAAAAACAAGTTGAGGCATTATGGGATCAGATTTTCAAAACGACTCGTGTCTATGAAGAAGACCCTGTCTTAGCATGGAAGAAGCATGATGAAAAATTAGCAAAAAAAGCAGAAGAATTGAATCGAGAACAATTTTCTGCCCTTCACTATACTGCTCCCGGTACAGATATCATTATCGGATTGCCTAAAAACCATCTTTGGGAAGGCGCTGGAAGCTATAATGCTCGTGGAGAAAAATTCATGGCAAATATGCCGACGGAAGAAGTGTTCACAGCACCTGACAGTCATCGAGTAGATGGTTACATTTCAAGTACAAAGCCACTGAGTTATGCTGGCACCATCATCTCGGGTATGAAATTTACTTTTAAAGATGGAAAAGTTGTTGATTTTTCTGCCGAACAAGGAGAAGATGTCTTAGCAAAACTGCTTGATACAGATGAAGGTGCGCGTCGTTTAGGAGAAGTCGCACTTGTACCTGACCCTTCACCTATTTCTCAATCTGGCATCATCTTTTTCAATACATTATTTGATGAAAACGCATCGAATCACTTAGCACTAGGTTCTGCTTATGCCTTCAGTGTGAAAGGCGGTACAGAAATGTCCGATGAAGAATTAGCAGAAGCTGGATTGAATAGAAGTCAAACCCACGTAGATTTCATGGTAGGATCTGACAAGATGGATATCGACGGAATCCGTGAAGATGGCTCTACAGTACCGATTTTCCGAAATGGCGATTGGGCTTGAGTATACTTTCGCACACATGCAAAAAATAATATAAAGCATAGAATAAAGGATCTAAGCTATTGGCTTAGATCCTTTATTTCGCTAAACAACCCCACCGTTTTTTTATATGGTACTTTGAAAAGGAAAGTTGTAAGTATTAACCCATCAGCTATTACTAAAAATAATAAAAAGTCATCTCCAGTTCATTCCCATTGGCTTTACGTAAAGCTTCAAGTTATACCGCTAGAGTTAAGAACGATATATCTTTCGTTGGATAGGACTGGTATAAGCCAATCGAAATCGTTTAATTCGAATCTATTGAAGTATGAAAATCAACTACACCGTCGACCTAGTAAGTTTTTCTTTAGTAATCAATTTTTCCCTATTTTCTCTTCGACTGTTTATTGATGGACTAAGACATACGCATGCATCTATTTTACTTTATCAAGGAGTAAATATACTTAGCGTATCGAAACGTTTAGGACATAGCAGTTTAGAAACTACAATGTCTACTTATACAAAATAACCCCCTGTACCGCAAAGGATACAGGGGTTATTTGTACGTTCCTGACTAACTATTACACGTCTTCTGTTGTGTTTGTTATTATAAGAAATGTTATCATAATAGGATTTCTTTTTGTTTGTGTTTTATTAAATTCGATTTTTTTTGGCACATAATTTGGCACAAGTACTTGTTCACCTATTTATTTAGTATAATAAATTCCACCTTTACAAAAAGAACGTTTGTTCGTATACTCTTTTCGAGGTGATCTTTATGATGGAAGAATTTATTAGAAAAAATATTAGTGATGAATATGCAGATTTTTATGAGCAAAGCAACGAAAAAGACAAATTCCAGATGGATGTTTCAATTTTAGCTATATTAGCTTTTTCCGAAAATAAACAACCTGTAACTGCAAAAAAAGAAACAGTATTCTCTGAAGGCAAAATAAAAACTCGATATATATTAGAGGTAGAGACTAAGTTTAAAAATAGATCGGAGTAATGGTTATGCTTTTTAATGAGACGCAATTATGGTTTAAATTTGATCCTTCGAATAGATTTGTCAAAGATTTTTATAAGGTGTGGGATTCAGAAGTTTTCTTTTTAGCAATCGAAGATAGCTTATTAATTAATCTCTACTATTCTAATAAGAACTACTTTAAAATCCCTGCTGCGAAAACTAGAATGAAGAAAGACGTATATTTTTTGTTTGATATCGTGACTGACGTGCTAGACGCTCGAAGCGATCATCGGCGTTATGACTATATAAAGTATACTTTCGTTGATCCAGAAAGATACAAAGATTAAAGTAGGCTACCTAAAAAGGTAGCCCGGAACGGATTTTATCACCATACTTATGAAAGGAGATATTTTTTAAGTTAGTATTAAGATTGTGTAATATGATGATATCTATATTTTATAGTATCAGTGCTATAAAATCAAAAATAAGTCACTAATTAACTACCACTCCAATTATAAGCCTTTTTTCTCACTTTTTTTCAAAAATATGGTATGCTTTTTAATGGCTTCAAATATAAAAGAGTTTAAAGCGTAACACACTTATGGGGCAGTGGTTTTTGGGGAACGCTTTAAACTCTTCTTTATTATTATCTCACAATATAACCCAAATGTCTTTCTATTTAAAAATCAAAGTAAAACTTTTCAAATATACAGAAATATAACTATGTGAAACATCCTTTCATTAATCCATAAAAGGATACATAAAAAAGCCACTCATTTGAGTGGCAATGAAGAAAAGCTTTAGCTTGTATAATACTCTTCAGAAAATTCTAACACAGAACGATTCAAATGGCTACATTAATGTACCCTGTAGGACTCGAACCTACGACCGGACGGTTATGAGCCGTCTGCTCTGACCAACTGTTAATCAGTGTTCCAAAGGGAGTGATTATACTCTGCTATTTTCAAACTTTCTTAAATCGTCTATGATAATCTCAGTTTATGGTGGCAAAATGGTGGCAAGAAAAAAAGTGAGCATGCTCGTTATTTACGGAATCGCAGCACCGCTCGGTCATTTATTCGGAAACAAGCTACTCTTGAAGATTTGGAAGAATTAGAACAATTGATTGAAGAACGTAAAAAATCCCTCGGCTAGAAGAAACGAGGGATTTTTTACATAGTTCTATGTTCTTGTGCGTATTTAATCAAATATTCAATCATCTCGTCCATATTGGTATGCTTACAACATCTACAATCCTCTAAAAATTGTTTAATTGCATCAATATCTTGCTCCCCTCTATTTTTTGGAAAAACTTCTAGATACTTTGCTACTTTTTTATTTGACTTAGTTTCATAAGGATATTTCATTTTCTGTAAGACGTTCTCTAAGTTATTCTCATTATATATAGGAATAATCTCCTTTTTTAACCAATGAGAAGAAAAAGCTTGTCTATTTTTGTATTCCATAATAACTTTATTTGTAGCATCATCCAATCCATTATTGGAAAAATTTTTAAATTCTGCGGATATTTTTTTTTCATTTCTATAGTATCATAGTAATTTTGAAAACCAGTATAATTTTTTAATTTTGCATTGTTTAAAAATCTTTCCAGTGATTTTCCAACTTGAATACTATTACTTCCATTCTTTTCTGACTCAATAATTATTGGAATCTTTAGGGAGCTCTTTAAATAATCAGCAATCATTTTTTCACTTTTCCCATGGCAAATAATAATAGCAGGAGGTCTTAATATATTATTCTTCATAATTTAATTCCTCGGCCATATCTTCAAAGTCTAAATCTCGTGGGTATGGAGTACCTCCAAAAGCACCATTTAAATACATTTTTGCTGGATTATTATTTGAGTCTATTTTGTATTTATCAAGTGAATCAATTGTTTTATTGCCTAATGCATCAGACTTTATGATATACATAGATTTTTTTGGCAGTTGTTCCATTAAATATGTGTCATGAGTAGTAAAAATAATTTGTCCATTAATAGAC